>Ga0307514_10000602_pt1 | contig 67126 bp, 72 predicted proteins | sample 16_EM_MG_FD_203088 | JGI IMG/M metagenome (GOLD analysis project Ga0307514, IMG submission 203088) | Populus trichocarpa ectomycorrhiza microbial communities from riparian zone in the Pacific Northwest, United States - 16_EM | ecosystem: Host-associated > Plants > Roots > Unclassified | place...
TTCATATAAGCACACGGAATGTGTCTTTTTCGATTCTTATAGGTCAGAATTCTGTGGCTGAGTGGCTGAGTGGCTGATAGTGGCAAGTATAAACAACAAGAACTCAAATTAAAAAAAACCCACCAATTTAAGTCTGCAAGTTGCACTCTGACAACAAAGTGTGATATATATGAAATGTATATAACTCTACCTGCTTTCACATCCCAGGTTGACATTCATGATATTTTTAATATTGGGTGGGTAGTTGTGGATTAAAACCTTTAATGTAATGTTTTTTTACAGTAGTATGCGGAGAATTTGCAATGGAGTAAATTGGCAACTGGGAGATGAAATATGACCTATTTATGAATGTTTCATCCCTAGAACATGTTGTGATCAAAGCAAAACTTGGTGACATCATCGAATTTCAAATAATTCAAATAGCTACACAGAAAGCTTCTTTTCAACTGACAATAATTGCTCAGGCCATAGAAATAGTACCAACATCAGCAACAGCCCTAGTTTCCGTCTGAAACACCCGGGTGTTCCGGATGGCTCTGACGGCTCTGACGGAACCTCATACCCTCTGACGGAGAATTACACGCTTCTCGTCGCCTAGGCAACGGGTCGTGTCGCATACTCACCTCCATTACTATGCGCCTGGTATACGCACCATCAGAACGACACGTGTGTTACACTCTTCGCAGGGGCTGCAGTTATGCTGTAGCCGATCACACAACGCCTGGCGATGTTTATGCCTCTCTTCGGCCGATAGCCACATTTTACCTCTCCGCTATTGCCATATATCGGATGCCACACTCGCCCCATCTATGTTCAGCTTTGAGATTTTGTCACATATTGCAATACAGTCTTTGCTTCGGATACCTCGCTTGGCGTTGCATTTGCTTCGCCATTATTGTATTTTACAGGTCTGAAATATACAGTCTAATCTTCACACTCTCTAGTACTATGCCCTCAGTCCTCCACATTCTGCGTTAATTCATCATTGGCTTGCGATGCTTCTTCTTCCTCATCTGCATCCCCATTGATGCCATCCTCCCCCTCATACCCGTTAACATCACTGGGTCCCAGGTCAGTCCTCCACATTCTGCGTTGATCCATCATCGGCTTGCGATTCTTCTTCCTCCTCATCCGCATCCGCATCGTCGCCATCCTCCCCCTCATACCCATCGACATCACTGGGTCCCAGGTCAGTCTTCCACATTCTGCGTTGATCCATCATCGACTTGCAATGATTCTTCCTCCTCATCTGCATCTGCATCTGCATCGTCACCATCCTCGCCCTCATACCCGTCGACATCACTGGTTCCCAGGTCAAACCTTTCGAGTTCTGTCGCGGGCTGTCGTCGCTGGCTGGCGGTGGGGATGGCATCGCAATCATCGCTTTTATCACCTTCATTTTTGTAATCCCCACTGGCCCCTGGCATCCCGAAATGAGGTTCGTCATCCGTGCAATTGTTGTCTATTGGGATGTTTGGGTCAGTACTTCCGATCTCAGACTCCTCAAGCGCCACTTCGGAGGCCAAATAATTAAGCAGAATAGCATTGTCAACACGCGCTGCTTCCACGCTGATCACCACGGCAGGCATTGGGTTCTCCGCCTGTTGGATCTCACGCTTGACTGTAGCAAGAGTGTTGTTATACACCCTCTGTTGATAGCTCTCCGGTAGTGTGTTCCAGATATTCATCAAGAATGTATACGTGTCTGCAACGCCAGGCGAGGTTAACAATTTGCGACCCGTAACAGCACAGCAGGATGCGATCATACCACCGTCATACTGGTGGTTGAAGTAGTTCGAGCGATCAGGTCTGTCCGCATTCAGCTTTGACTTGGAAGCTTTCGGATAAACACCTTTGTTCTTTTGCCACTCCAGGAGAGTATGGCGCAACGTGGTGCATGTAAACATGATCAGTGGCGTAGGTGTATGACCATCCTTGTCGTTAATCATGGAATTATAAAATCCATCACCATACTTACCGCGGTTATTCGCCCGATGATAAAATTTGATGTAGATAAACCGCAGGATAGCTTCCGCCAGGAAGTAAAGTGGACGCTAGCAATTGGTTATCAGCTTTCAACTCTCTCTGTGTTGGATTTGGACCCCGTACACCACCTTCCACATGCTCTGCTACCGGAACAAGATACTTATTGTCTGCCCGCAGGGAATCCATGAATTCCAAACGCTCTACGGCGGATTCAAAGCGGTGGAGATCATAAAGCTCTGCAATGTTGTCCCTTACTGATTGAATAAAATGGGATTTAACCTTATCGACTTGTGCGCGAACCTAGTATGGGTTTGAGCGTGTAATATCCACTGTGGGCCGTTGATTCAGCATACCTCTTTCAAGATCTCCTTTGTGCGGGCCTCGAATGCTATCGACCAAATGTTGTTTTGCTGCATAGCGGTGTTCCAATACGTCTCTATTATCTGCCAGTATGGGGCTTCAGCTAATGCTTTTGCAATGCGTCGCGTTGCATAACTTACCATCTCCAAGTCGCTTGCACTCATAAACGGCCATCTGTTTCACATGTAGAGCTCCAGGAGCCTGCCCGTTGCACATACAAGACGCATCATGTCGGAGTAACCAAATCGATGGATGCTGTGTCTGCCAGAGACCATTGATTAAGGTGTAGACACCGCCTGCGGTTGCAATTGCCACTGCCTCTGTCTCTGATTGTTTTCGGTAGCTCGCGTTTGCAGTGGATTTGTAATGATCACGCGCGCTTCTGGATTCGGGATTGGGGTTGGCAGGTTTTCAAGACCGCTGAGAGAAGTGGGAGTACTAGCAATGCCGGATGCTGGGCTGGATACGACGTGACGCATTGAATCTGTCTGTATGGTTCCGCTGGGAGCTGGTGTGTTATGACTGCTTGTACCCGGCGTGGCGGTTGGAGTAATTATTGACCGTCGCTGTGTAGCGGACGGGGTGGAAGTCACGTGTTGAGTGATATCTGCAACGCGAGAATTGTTCAGCGAAGACGAGGGGGTGGAGTTCTGACCTTGGGTTTTAGAGCTTACGGAACTCCCTCCTTGAGAGCAATGCCTCTCGCCAGCCGGTACGGAAACGCGTCTCTCAGGAGGCGGAAGTTGACAATTCCCTGAAGGCCCAGGCTTTTGTTGATTCTGACGATTAGTAAGACTTCGAACATTTCGTACGACCGGAGTCGTGACAGGGTGAGTGCTTTGGGAAGCCATATTCCGATATAGATGTTCGACGTTAAGAAGGTAGGAATAATATCCTCTGCATACATATGCAACGGCATGCGAGGTAGACTCCTATTCGAGCGACCATGGGCGGATTCGACAAAGAAAGGAGGTGCAGTGTAGACCGTGCTAGACTCTAAACCCTGACAATACTCGGGGACGAGATCCCTTCAGAAGCATTCAATTATGGCGTTAACTGCCATCAGATTAAACTCAGATCAAACTGAGCATTGATATTCACTGTTACAGCAACGTCTGAAGGTCTATTTGCACCGCTTGAAGGGTGTTTATGCCATCTTCGCGCGATTATCACCGTATTGCACTCGTTCTTGGCACAATACTTCGAACCATCGATTGCGTATATCTTCAGCTTCCCGGTGGACATCCCACTTTGGAAGAACTAAAAGCATCACAAAGCGAACAATGACGTATTCTCTATCCTATGACATCAGTTGCGTGTGCTTTTTCAACTGCTAGGCGTTGGTAGCCGTGTTGGATGGTTGCACAGTTGGGACAAACTGAGAACTACTCAGTTTCCTCCAAGATGCACGAGGTCTGAGCGGTAAAAATGATGTGTGATGCAAACTCAACGCCCGGCGTCGTAAACTGTCCTCTCCGCGAGTACTAAATGTCGTCGTGAGGCTTGTCATTCATGAGGTGCCTGGTGGTTCTACAATATGAATGCTGGGCCGTTTTGTATTCGTTAACCAACAAAACTTACAAGTTGAACTAAGAAATTGCCGGAACTCAAGTATATATATCCCTTCTTCCTGCCTACACCTCCATTCTCTTTTCCTCCCGTATTATACACACCGACAACATCCTGATCTCGACCTCACGTGACTTGCACAAAACAACGCCTCTCGTTCCAAAACACACCCAATAACCTACACAATTTTGTACTTTCCCACTGGGCTTCCTTCCGCTACACGCAACTGTATCATAATGCTAACGTTTCGGATGTAGATTCATTGTCAACTCGCAGCGATGGCACCAAAGGGCAGCAGCAAAGGAAAGGGGAAGGCTAGGACAAACATGCCGACATCGGTTATAAATCGACGCTTGTCGTTGGATCGGGACCGTATGAAGGGATTCATTTCGGAACACATCTGTGGACTCATACGGATATACAATAATTGCAGCGTTAAGGACGAGAGGGCATGGGACCTCTTTTATGATATAATCTTTCTTGATCCAGTCACAACTCCCTACTTTTCACAATTCCAGCTGGTGTGGCTGCACCGCCGGAGCAGGAGTTCGCCTTTTGGGAAGTGGTGGGCTGCCGTCCGCTCATATATGGGGCAAATATTTGACAAAACCCACGACCAAATGAACAACTGGAGGTGGGACAACCCCCATGCCTTCGGGGATCAAGTTGATCGCTCTAATACGCAGACAACCAGCTCTGGGAAGGTTAAACGCACCGGCGAGCGTTTCTCTTGGTACGGTAGCGATGATCTCAGGGCAAAGATTGCGCTACCAAGCTGCCGGCAGTACAAGCCAGGCAACTTCCTGGCCGTTAGACCACTGGATTGGGATGAGATAATCGACGCGGATGATGATGATGAGAACTGGGCGGATCCCGGAGTGCCGAGTGGTGGAAGGAGCCATCCTGGCGATGGCAATGACAATGACAATGGCGAGGGTGAGGAGGACACGCAGGGAGGTGGGAAAGGGACTGGGAAAGGGAAAGGAACAAAGGACGGGAAGGGGATAGGAATGGGGAAGGGGAAGGGAAACGGTAAAGGGAAAGGTATTGTTAAACAAACCGCAGGGGGAGATGATATCTCTCGTGCCATTGCTTTGCAGTTGCAGAAGCAAAGGTATGAGGCAGACTCAAGCATGGAGGGCTAACTAGAGCGGGTATATTTAGAGCCGGAAGCATCGCCCGCCATGTCAATTTCCTCAGATGATGATACCGACTCTACCAAGAAGTTGGACGGCGAATATGACTCAGAACTTGACCCTGATGTGAATATGCGCATGGAGGATGATGTGGACGCACCGGACGGCGTTGATTTAGACGGTGATGTTGATATGGAAACGGATGGTGATGATGATGAGGAGGAAGATGAAGAGGAGGAAGATGAAGAGAAGGAAGATGAGGAGAAGGATAAGGATGAGAATGATGGCAAAGAACCTCGGACGATTGGCCAGGGAGAGATGGTAAATACATCGGCTGACGATGCAGATACCATGGTAGACGATGAGCCAACCATGCTACCTGAGCAAGGCCAGGAGATGCGTGAGCATACCCCACGGCCACAACCTCCAGCGCCTGCCCCACGGCCACAAACCCCGGAGCCTCCCCCACAACCACGAACTCCGGAAACTCATACCCTCAATGGGCTGGAGTTTTTGGGGCTTCTGACGCCTCAAAAACCTCGCCCAGCGGCGCCAACGCTGCGAGAAGCTGAGGCAGCCGGAAACACCTCGGATGTCGATGTGGAGCAGAAGCTACTCGGCGAAACGGCAGGTGGCGACAGTCTCCCCGATGTCCCTCTCCCGGATGTCCCACTCCCGGATGTCCCTCTCCCGGATGTCCCTCTCCCGGATGTCCCTCTCCCGGATGTCACTCTCCCCGATGGCCCTCTCCCTGATATCCCTCTCCCTCAGGCGCGCCCGGATGACTTGGTAGGCCAGGAGTGAACCAGTCCTCGCGTTGCCTCTGGGTTAGAGTTGGGTTTTTGTCTTGTGAGTTTCCTTTGCTGTAATCTATTCATCTCAGGCACTGATTAAGGCACGCATGGAGGTGTTTGTTCGTTTGGGTTAGGGTTGTGGGCTTGATCATTTCCTTTGTTCTGATCTATTTATCTCAGGCATTGATTATGACACGCATCGCGAGGTTTTTGGATATCTCAGGGTTGATTTTTTATTTATTCATAGTATTATAGAACATTGTGCATGAAGTGTTTTTGCATCTCCTGGCATGATGGTGTTGAGGCTCAGTAAATCTCTCAAGTATCGTGAGCTTATACCTACACCAGACTGCTCAGGCCCAGCTCCAACTTTCGTCCCTTTCTACAGTGAATACTCCACTTCTCACGTGTCGTCGACAATGCCAGAAAAGACCCCATTCCGTTGCCCCGAATTTTCATGCCGAAAGAAGTTCACCTCAGACAGCTGGTGACTAAAACATATCAAATTACACCATCCTGAACACCTTCAAGTTGGACAGAATCTGACTGTTCGCAGCGCGCCCTGACGCATTGAACCCGCTCAGCGTCATGAATTCAACGCTAACAAAGATTCAGTCGAAGACTTGGACGCGTTTCACTACCTCGAACATGTTGAAAATATCGCAGACTCGGAGTCTCAACCACCGCCACCTCCTCTGCCGCGGACAGAAACATACCCCGGCGCCCGCGCTCCGCTGAGTGATTACATTGCTGAGCCATGCGAACGCGACGCTCAGGGTTGCCTTGAGACGAACCTACAGCTCAATCCCTACTACCCGTTTGCGACGCGTGAAGAGTACAAATATATCCAGTGTGGAATCAAGAAGAAGGGTATGAAGACGTACTATGACAACATGGTGAAGGAAGAAGACACGGCTCTGCGTTTCCCAAGATTCAAAAACGGGGATGGTATCTAGAAGCTCGTGGCTAGCATGCCAGATGATCAGGCTCTCGGGGAGTGGGAACTACACACCCTCGAGGATATGAGATGGAATGACAATCACCAACGGCCTATCAAATTCTGGAGTCGAGACATCATCAAAAGCATGAGATGGTTGATGTGGCAGCCGGCCTACGCCGAGCATATCATATATGCCCCTCAGCTTTGCTTTAACAGCGATACGCCACCGAAACGCCTCTATACTGAAATGCACACTGCGGACTGGTGGTGGGAGACACAGGTAGGCAGAGATACTTGAAGATGATAACGTGCTAATCGAGGTTCAGGCAACGCTCAGACTGGGGGATACACTGGTTCCCTTGATCTTCATGTCCGATGGAACACATCTCTCAAATTTTGCTGGCGACAAGAAAGAGTGGCCTGTACATAGTGTTAGCAACAGGTCCCAATGCGTGGTTCGGTTCCGGGTCCGGTTCCGACCCGGAACCGGACTGTTGCAACAGGTTTCCACACAAAACCCGCTCCTCAAAAGTCAACAATTCTTGCTCCAATTAAGTATTTGAGTTCTGATCGTATCGTGACATAATCTATACGTGAAATATGCAGTTTGATGCCCTTTTTCATCTCCTGTTCTCCAATTTGCAATCGAACCAATTGTCATGGAGTCGCGATGACAACCCGGTCATTTTGGCGTGATTTTCGGCTTCATTTCACAGTGACTCAATGAATATTGATCCGATCGCAAATCTGAGAACAGGAGGTGAAATAGGGCCTCAATCTGCACATTTCACGTATAGATCATGTTGCAATACGATCAGAACTCAAATACTTAATTGGAGCCAAAGATGTAGGAACCGTAAAATGGAACCGCGGTCCGGTTCCAACCCATCCCCAAACCCATTGGGTAACCTTGTTTTCCGGGTAACAAGCCGGACTAGACGATCCGGTCTGGTTCCAAATCCGGACCGCAGCCGTGTAACCCGGAACCGTTGCTAACACTACCTGTACATATTACAATTGGCAATCTATCTTTGAAGATCCGCCAGATGCCGTCAGCGCACACCGTCATAATGGTCGCTCTCCTACCGATTCCAATCCAGAACCGCAATATTCCTCAGAAGCGGCTGGATGAGCAGCGGCAAACATACCGTGAGGTGCTGAACGAAGTACTCCGGCGGGTACTGCAGCCTCTCACATTTAAACTCAATCCCAGCGCCGAGAGTGGGTATTACAACATTCTCTGTGCAGACGGCAACTTCAGGCGTTGCAAACCGGTTTCAGCAGGATGGCTTGCAGATTGCCCTGAGTATAGTGACCTACATCATCCCGAGCGGCATGTCTGTTTTTGGTGTGAGTATCCAAAGAACGAACTTGGAGATTATGTCCCTTCTGACAAGCACCACCCCTGGCGGGATCCCAACCTATATAGAACGCTCAGCGATGCCAACACCTAGGCAGCCGATGCCAAACTCTCGTCACGCCATGTCCACCGAGGATTCAACGTGTTTCGACATATTCCCGGTATCGTGAGCGACCTCCCGAAGCGCGACCTCCTCCATACAATGCAGATCGGCATGCTTGACCATCTCCAGAAGTGCATTTTCCACTTGATGAAGACGCACGAACGGCTTGACAAGTACAATGCAATCTGGTTATCCGTGCCTGCTTACCACGACCTCACACCAAAAAATAAGTCATATGAGGAAGTTTCTCAATGGAATGGGACGGAGATGAAAGAAATGAGCCGGTACTTGCTTGGAGTTGTAACCCACTCTCTACAAGGCGGAAGCCCCGCTCAGCGTCCCATATTCAATCGCACAATTGAGTGCACCCGGACATTGTTAGAATTCTATATGTATGTTCAATATAAATCTCATGATGATGCAACTTTGAGCTACATGGAGGACGCCTTGCATCGTTTTCACACCTTCAAAGATGTTTTCTTACTCGGGCGAGCCGGCAAAGAGGCGAAGGCCAAAGCCAATGCCTTGGCAACGGAACTCAAGAAGAAGCGAAAGGTAGACACGGAAACAATTGCTGAAACTTGGATGCCGTCCAAGAAGCGGCGCGAATTGAATGCCTGGTGGGATTATATCAGCAACTAGATAGATGTTTTCAAGAAGTTGCATGCCGACTTCAACTTTCCGAAGATCCACTTGATGTCTCATTGGGTCGAACAGATTCGTCGATACGGAGCCTTCCAACAGTATTCCCCCGAGAGACATGAACAAGCACATAAAACGAACCTCAAGGACAGTTGGAATGCCTCCAATCACAATCCAAACTACCTGCCGCACGTAATCTCCTTGCAGCGTCGCATTCTCTGCATCGAAATCACAGAGGTCAATCTCCAAGCCCTCGCTCACCGTCGGGAGAACAGCGCTGCCGCCTGCAAAGTCCTCTCTTCTGGTGCTGATCAGGCTGCCCCCTGGGCCCCCAGTCATATGCGAAGCAAGAATTCATGGGGCCCCAAAACCGCTGTGATGGAAAGCATCCTGAAGCTATGATCAAAGACTTCAGAGCATTACTCCACAATACACAAGACGCAACACACCGCGTGGCAATATACAGCAGCAAGCGGGAGTTTATCAAGCATAAGAGTCGTAACAAGACGTATATATCGGATGAACAACTGCACGCAATTGAGCTCTGTATTTACCATGGTATTCAGGTTCAAGTTGAGGGTTTAGATGGTGAACGCATATCTCAGATGTGTCGATGCACAGGAAGTCAGAGCTCGGACGGAGGGGATCGATGGAACGACTGGGTATGGGTAAAGCAACACCCGGGGAGGTGTTATGGTGCGCTGAATGGGCGTCTTCTGTGGCAACTGCAACGACTATTCAAAATCAAACTCCTAAACGAGGATGGAGCTTTCATTGAGTACTGTTTAGCCCTGGCGCTCACCAGAATACCGGAAAACTCGTGGAACTTGGATCCCGTCTCGAAATTTGTACAAGTGAGAAAAGCACCGGCAGCTGTTGCGTTTCAAGTTTTCAGCGTGGGAAATATTGTCGGCTGCCCGCACGTCATTCCAGAGAAAGCTACTAGTAGTAAGACAGGAGACAGACAGAACGAACGATGGATTGTCAATAGCCACATGGATCTGCCGACTTGGAATGATGTGTATAATTATTAAAGAGAGAATGGCATTTTGCGCGCAGGTAGAAGGAACATGAGGAGAGATATTCCCAGCGTCACCCATCGCCTTGCAATCCCGTATAATTAGTAAAGAGAGAATTGCATTTTGCGCGCAGGTAGAAGGAACGCGAGGAGAGATTTTCGCAGCGTCACCCATCGCATTGCAATCCCGATGCAAGCGCGTACCCAATGAATCCATTCCGACGTATGGTCACAGTTGGCCACAACGCCAGAGTGATCATTTAAAATAGGAGACCGACAGAACGAGAAGAAACGGTGAAACAGCGATCAGAGGGTGATATGGAACGCAACGCTTTGAATTGACGCCGGGCGCGGAGTAATGCGCCACCAGGGTGTCTCTGACGGCTCTGACGGAGCGCATCCACTCTGACAGAGCCATTCCGCCGGGACGCAAATATTTTTTGCTAATGAACTTACAGAGACTTGGAGAGATATACTAGTGGGCTTGGAACCTGTACAGTGGGTACACTGTAGAAGATGGAGTTGAGTCTAAACAGGGTGGTGGAAACATCCATATCTTATCTCCACTACTTATATTGGCATGGTGTTAGGGGTTCTCCTTCAGCAGTGACAATGATACATAGCTTGGGTAATAAACCAATGCCAGAGTATGTTGGTCATGCGGTATGCTCTATAGCGGGAGTTCATACTCAGTCACGTCTCGATTGAAGAAGCAATTTGTTTAGCAGATTCATTGAAAGCATAGTGCCGTGGCAGCTGATGTGATGATGCAAATAACTTGCCAGATCGAAAGGACTCAGTCCCGCCGAGCATGTTATTTTTCAACCAGATTCATTATTAGTTACTATATAGAAGGCGGTTGTGCGAGTACGAGGGCTCTCCCATTGCAGGGCACGTCCCGGTTGTTGAACATCTAAGTACAAACGACTGAGGGACTATGGCGTTGGCATTTCAGCCTGAAAGTGGACATCGTGCATTGAGTTGGCGAGTGGATTCCGCAATGATTAATCTATTGAGATTACGTGAATAAGTTCTACATTGGCATAGCAAGGATGTTGAAACCACGTCAGACTATGAGTTATTAAACTCGGGATAAGTTAATAACGTAAAAGACGTGTCACCATTGAGTGTGCGTTCCAACTACCCAAAAGATAAGGATGAGACGATTGCGAGATGTCAAAGTTGAAGTTATGGTATGATTTAAATCTCCGAAATGATATCATGCAAAGGATGGCCTGATTCATCTCAGGAGCGTAACGCTTTCAAACCACGCTGCATGAACATGATAACCATAGGGAAGCGTGGCCGCACATGTGCGTGGCTATCATGAGGAATTAAAAATCATAGTCTGAAGGGGGGGTTTGAGAGAGTATAAAGAGATTACATTGTTCCGGCAATGGAAGGAGAAGCTCTAGCAGCGAGAGAAAAAACAATACCTACCAGCGGAAAAATATCCTTATCTATTATTGCGTTTTTATGATACCTATACCTATATCTACAATCTATTAGCTTTCTGTAGCGGCAGCCCCGCACTTTGTCGCATACAACGATCCAAGGTGATTAAAAAGGATCAAATGACGATTACCTTCGAGAACGACAACGACGTTATTATATACGCACTTGAGAAGATTTTATCCTTTAGCAAGAAACACCAGTACCTCTTCGTTGCACAGTGTATCTTGTGGATTTCCACAGTAATTGGATTAGAACGAGGATTAACTATTAACATCGATAACCTTGAAAGACGACAAGTATTGAGGATGGGATCTTCAGAAAATAATAGTGTGAATATTGATTACGATCAATCAACTGTATCAGCCGAAGACTTGTCTGAGGCAGAGACAGTTAGAAGAGTTATCAGTGATAACGAGGGCAGTCATTCAACGAATAGTACCCCGAGTAAACAGGGTCAGATACTCAAGGAAAGCAGACAGGAATTACGAAAGTCGCAACGGTTACGAGACCTAGCGGTTCTTAATTTGACAAGGAAACTTCACTCCGAAAAGAAGATTAGCAAGACCACTCAAAAGGATACCGTACAGTTTCCTAAGACGGAAGGGATATCCAAGGAGGAGATTACCAGAAGAAAGAAATCAGGAGAGTGCTTGCATTGCGCATGGCCTGGGGACATAAAAGGCAGCCACAGAGTTATGGGCTGCATACAGCTGATTCGGTTAGAAAAAGGAACTGCTATATGAAGAATGCAGAAATACGATATCAAGGATTCGGATTTATGGCAGTGAGCCCGGTACATACTTGAAGAGTATAGTTACCTAGGGTTTATCACTGCCGTATCACACGGAAATCCAGCAGTGGTATGGTGGTGCACAGGGAATACACAGGTGGACTGGGTAATGGCAAGTGTATATATTTAGAAAACTCAGAAGTAGATAGGTACAACGAAAAAAATGACATTATATAATGCATAACCCATAGAAAAGCGGTTTCTGGGATTGTAATCCATAGTATATTGACGCATGGCAGTAAGAGCTCCTATCAACCTGTGCGTTGACTACATTACTATGATATGCATGCAATTTTGTGCACTTAATACTATACATTATGCTCCATTCAACAATTCAGCCGAATACACTTCATTGCATGCTCCCAAGTAACTTCCCAAGATGCTCTTATGTACACACCCAAGTACGATCTCAAGTATGCTTCCAATTCCACTCAATCACACATTCCGAGCCTGCTTGACTCTATGCTGCCAGGTAAGCTCTCATGAAGAATCCATGTACACTCCAAGTATGTTCCCAGGTATACCTCCAAGGATATTCTCAAGTACACTTCTGAGCATGTTTTCAACAACGCTTCTAATAATTGCACATGATGGTATACTTGCAGCCATATATGCTCTTATCTAGCCTCTGAAGATGCTCTCAAGCATACTTCCAAGCATGCTCTCAAGTATGTTCCCAATCATGATACACTCCCAGCCTACTTGGCTCTTTGCTTCCAAGTTCACTCTCAAGAGGCAAGACACTCCTGATTTCTCCTGACTGTATGCTCCCATATGTGCTTCTTGGTATTTGATTGAGAGATGTGCAGAGTTGCAGCCTCCAGGCACTAGGAGGCAGATCATGGGTAGTGGGTAGTGGGTGGCATATTGTTGCAGAAATCATAATGTCAATCAATATTAAAGTGTTAACCATATCTTTATTGTGCCCACCATAATGAGATCTCACAATGCCTCATAGTGATGATATTGACAATCACAATTTTAGATTCTGCAGAAAAAGTAGAAAATTTGATCTTGAGACTCAGATTTTCTAGCAAAATCTGCTACCCGCAGCCTACAGATTGTAGGTGTTTGTGTGCACATTCAGTCCAGAGTTAATAGTGATGATGGCAATGGTATGATAGCCATGGTGATGATAGCGATGTGGTGGGAAAACAGCTCCCACAACTACAAAGCCACGCATTTGAGTGGGTACGTGCCTGGGTTAGGGTTATCACGGCTGTGCATCACGCAATCAACAAGGTTCAATAACCGTCGCTGGACGGCATCCGAGACCACAATTCAGAGAGACCTCACCAATCACGTACCAATCATCATCTCATTTCTTTCCTTTTTCTCTAGTTTATTTCTTAGATTCTAGCCAATCAGCTATCTCGCTGAGGCTACTCCCTCCCTACGTTCCTCGAAACGAAATCTCCATATTCGTAGTTTCCTATAGAAGCTACCGTCTGCAATCTCCTGATCTGGGAATTTCGCCACAGCGATGATGATAGTGTTGGTGATGGTGATCATAGTATCAGAAGCACTCAGACAAGTAGATTCAGTTCGTCAACATTCGTGTCAAACATTCCAACAACTCAGACATTTTCATTGGCCATATGCATCGCAAGGAATACTCAACTCCTTCTGATGTATGCATCTCTCAGCCACTGCTCTCAAGCATTGCACTGTCATGCAGACATCAAGCTGACTCTGAAGCAGGCTATGAAGCAGGCTTACAAGCATGATATCAAGCAGGCTTCAGTGTAGGCTCTGTGAAGGTGTTCAAGTTCCAGCAGGCTCTCCAGTGGACTCTGTACTGCTATAACAGCCATGTAGTTAACACAGGTATATATCCATCTCTGGCCACCAGTCTTATATAGTTTCACAGGTACAGGTGCACACCTCTATGAAGGGACTGTAGATGACGATAGACTGCATAATGTGCAGAGGTCCACAGAAAGCTTGCTCTGAGTTGTGCGTGTATGCAGGTACACATAGTGCAGGCTATGGTCAATTTGTACTTTTGCTGATATATCATTTTACCACACATTGAATTACACACTTTTTTCTTTCCAGCTCTTGGTTACATGTACTCATGTTGAGCTATTGTTGATCCATGCAACATGTGCGGTTCCACAAGACTGAGTGTTCTATCAAATCCCGTCACCATATTCTTATGGTCCTCCAGCTAGAGCTGCTCCCTCCAGAATTCCCTTACAACGCTGCAAGATATATGGTGGAATGTTGAAGATAGGCCTTCAGCCTTCTCGATCCACTGATTCACCACTAAAAATCCTAGGGTATATCAGTGGCAGTTGAGTAAGTCATAGAGCCTCACTCCTTTTGCTCCTGTGGTCTCGATTCCTTTCTCCATTCCTCTTCTCCACAATAATGTCCCTTAACACAAACAACCAATAGCGTGGCTGGATAGTCAATTTAGTAGAATATTCACCTGGATACAGACAGTCATTGATGTGGAGGGTGGCATGGCACCATATATGTGGTATTTGGTAGAGAGACCAGGTGGTGCATTCAACATTTTTCCTTCACAATAAATCAAGTCATAGATGTCACTAGATTATCTATACATGTTCTTGTACAGCGAAATGGCTGCCAGGACATGATATCATATCTGGAAGTGTACCCAACTTTTCGTACCCTCCAAGCACTTGACAGCCAGGGGTAATGAATTCCTGGAAGTTGAGCTGGAGATGATCTATCTCGGTACCTCCAAAGGGTGGCAAGGCCACCACCATAACTTGTACCTAACAAGCTGCTAGCGGGACACCTTGTAAATCCAGGATTTTTTTTCAAAATTGCGAATTGCTCAACAACTACACAATGGAGAGAATATCAGAGAGAGCAGCATAATAGACAACTCCAAGGCCTACATGTCAATCCAAAAATCTAGTCAAATGGTCCAATTTTGAGTAAGATGAAAATGTGAGTGAGAGTCTATGAAGCTGGCGGATTTTTGCCCACCTCCTAACCCTTCCTGTTTTATCACCAATTGTAAATGGAATTCACTAGTAATACTATTAGAGCATATACAGTATGCTAGCTGTCAATTAATGTCAGTCTTGGCAGATTTGGGCTGGTGGTTGTTGAGATAGGTACTAGTTCTGAGTTGCTGAAGTGGGAGACCCTCTCTAGTACCATAACTCAGGTAATTTTTGCCCAAGTGACATTTCATTGTACATAGAAACTGCCAAGCTGCACCCAAGTATCCTTGTAGCATGCCGAAGAGATTCAGGCAACAAGGGAAATGTATTCGAACCATAAGTGGTGGAGAAATCATGTGGGGTAGATAGCTCTCCATTTCCTTATTCTCCCTTAGCAGTCAACCCATAAGTCCACCAATCGTGGGTTAAATTCAAAGTTCTTCGGCATAGAGTAGCTATACTATATACAGATGTGTTTGGAATTATTGTTGGCTTGATACTGGTTGTAAACTGGTCAGTCTCTATATTTGAGTCCTAAGCTGTCACTCATCACAGATGTACCTTACAGTCAGGTAGAAAAGATTTACCTGACAGTGTATGACATGTATCTAAGTGTCAGGTAGAAAAGATTTACCTGATGGTATACAACATGTATCTAAGCATCAGGTAGAAATAATTTACCTGACGCAAAACACCAGCAGTGCTAAGCAGTGCTTAGCAGCATCAACAGTGCTAAGTATAGTCTAAGCCACTGTAATTGATCTACAACCACTCCTTGAATATTAGAGGAAACTAAAAGAGGAGACAAGCAAGTGAAAGAGCATCTTGTTAACTACATTTCATATATAAACAATATCCTGGTCAAAGTAAAACTCATGGAGTTAATTGAGCTCAAAGTTGGATAGATGTGGGAGCGGGGGGCTGAGGGCATGGCTACGAGTGCCCCGCTAGTGGCTTGTTAGTGGCTTGTTAGGTGTGGGTGCTGGACGCGCCCACACCCCTAATAAGGCGCCTGGGCCGTATGCATGAGGTGATATACCCATGTAAACACATTGGAAGTAGTAATATGGCACGCTAAAAGGGTGAGATTTAAGCACTACTATGATGTAGAATCCACGCTCCCATAGGATAAATTCACATAATATCGTAGTTTCACTACATAGTACTAGCTGTAATATAATTTACAAAAAAAGCAAACCACAAATACCACAATATATCAATATATCAATATATCAGCTATAAACGCACAAAAACCAAAGTACAATATCACGATAATAAAACTACCATTAAACCGCAATCTCACAAAATCTGCTACAATAGCTAAACTACAACTAAGTTACAACTAAAGCACAAACTCACACAATCTAAACGACATACGTCACGAAATAGTAGTGTAAATGCCACGCCGCTTGTAGTTTATTCTAAGCTACAGTGAAATGAACCTTAGGGCATCCGTCTCATGTCCTTCTACTGAGTTTAAAATTTCCCGCCCTCCAGCGCCCCTAGCATCTCCTGCCGTTCCTGCTAGTTTAGCACATTAGAAGGGACATCCTAGGCACTCAATCCCGGGATCTGGTGGAGTTGAAATGCTACAGGTTCGGGGATTAGTTTCCTTGGTCCCGAAGTTATCCCGGGACTCCAGCTAGCGATACAATCTCGGGTTTAGTAAGGACCCGCAAGTACAAGACAGAATTCGACAGGTACCGACACCATCTACTAGGCAGCAAGAAACCCAAGAGAGCGTCTCGGTTGAATGTTAAATATGCCGTATTCCCTTATTCACCAAGTCGTTCGGCAAGATCCAATGTACTTTACACACCTTAGTTTCAACATCAAAAGATTCACCATTGCACAAGTAGCATTGTCATTGACAAACGAGATAGCCAACAACTGTTCAATTCACATTCTCGAGTTTCAGACCCGATTTCATAAACGGGTGTGAGAATGGCGGCAAGACTTGAAGATGTCATGCGCGAATGTCACCACATGGCATGATTTTGTAAACCTTGAATAGATGAAATCCCATCATACCTAGACTTGCCGAGACCCTAGAAATTTTTAAGGGGGAAAAAGCAAACCAAAAAGCACCCAGTGACCTAAAGAGTGTCAATGGCCCCACAGATTGCCAAAATTTACGGCCGCCCGACTGTGCCAACCGCCATGCAGGTCATCATTCTAGCGTTGCCTAAAATAAGCCTATCGTTTTGAAGCCTCGTTCAAGCTCATTATCGGTATAGTAGCTCGTAAGCATCATCAAAAGCGGTCCCCAGCTGAATAGCCTTCTCCATATCACTCCTTCATCCTCGGCGTGAACCTAACCCAACACTCCGGCGGATGCTTCACAAAATAGTCCATCATATCCGCCTCAAATCGTTCCTTGGCACCCTTTGGATCTACAAACTCCAACTTCTCAAATGCATCTACAATCTCACCTATCGCCATCCGCAGCTGCGTCATCGCAAACTGTTTCCCCGGACACTGATAGGCTCCTAAACACACGTGTATCAGCAACTCACCTCACAGCAACGACACACATGACTTACCTGCCGAAAATGGCACATACAGCCCCCTCCCTTGATCCGGATTTGCCAGCCACCGCTCAGGCCAGAACTCATTGGGACGGTCCCAATACCTGGGATCACGAAACAGTGTGTACGGCGGGATGCTAACAAATACATCGCCGGGGATATGCGTGCCATCGATATTAATACCCTGCTTCGGCGTCACGCGCGTAAGTCCGGTTGTCGACCCTACAGGCGGGAAAAGCCGTAGAGTCTCGTTGATAACAGCATCGAGATAGGTGTTATCTTCACAGCGCAAGTAGAGAGTGTCGAAGATGCGAGGATTCGCGGTGAGGAAGAACAGAGCCGTTGCTAGTGCGGCAGATGTAGTGTCGCTGCTTAAGTTAGCTGAGGAGTAGAGCGGGAGGATGAGAGGTCACTATATACCTTCCGGCGAGGATAATGAGCCTGCAGTCGTCGAGCGTGGCGGAGTAGGGGATCTTCCCGAGCCCGCAGCGGGGGTCAGCGAGTAAGTGGCTCGCGACGTCGTTGCATTTTTCACCCCCGGACTTCTTCATCTCCTATTCGGCCTATCAGCTGCGTTCACATGCAGGGAGGAGCAGGGCAGAAAAACTTGTATCCGCAACACCATCTCGTGTGTGCACCAATTGTAAAAGCTCACCATAGCACCTCCGGCGCCAGGGATAGAGAAAAGACATTTCATAAGCCAGGGTACGAGTCCCGGGACAGCAAAAAACCAGTTTCCTTCCTCTAACGCGGGCAGCGCTTCATGCAACTGCCCGGTTTCCATACACCCGTAACTTTTCCCCAGTCCTACCAACCCAATCATGTCGAACGCAAAAAATCTTGCCCACGCGCTGATATCTACAGCCTCCTTTGCAGCTGCACGTGCTATGAGTTCTGTCACGAGCTGCTCTGCACCCGCTCGCAGCTTCTTTGTGTACGTGCCCAGCGCGGCGCCATTCAGGGCGCGGTCCCAGGCTTGTCGACGGCGGGCATGGAGGCGGCCATCGCGGAGTAGAAAAAGCGAGGTGTCGTTGCCAGAACCCGAGTACCCGTAATAGAGAGATTTTTGAAGGTTTGCGCCATAGATTGCAGGTATTGCGGCAGGATGGGCAATGGAAAGTTCCCGTGGACCTGTTGCTGTCAGCACCTACTGGAAGTGGGAGGTTGAGGAATCATACCTACGCGCACAAAGTCACCGTGTTCTTTGTGAAGCTTGTCAGTAAGGAGGTGCATCTGTGGCTTCTTCCACGTCTGGAACATGAGCCAGAGCTTGCTGACTTTCGCCCCCAGTGGCCCTGGGAAGCGGCAGAGCCGATGCAGTAGCAAACGATGCGTTAAGATTGAAGTGGTGAGGGTAGCATTGTAACATGCGGCGCAGATGAGGGCGGCCAAAGGCGTTAGGACGTACGCTAATACGACAATTGCGACCAGATAGAGACCCAATAGATGTAGGACGATGAAATCGATTTCGCGATGCAAAATGAGCAGATTTGTCGCCAGTCCAGCGAGGACAGAGGGTAGGAGCATCGTTGATGGATAACCGTATTACGGGTAGAGATAAGGTAGATATATAATATGATGGTAACTATCTGGCGCTACAGGATTGGTTATGTTACAGTAGTTTACACTATGGGTGATCGAGAGGTTTCCAGTTTGTGACCAGTAATTCCCATGAGTTGCCGCCACGACGGCAAATACGGCACCGTTATGCAAACGGTGTATCGTTATTCATAGTTCGTGGGGGGTTTAGATAGGATAAATGCGTCCCAATCGAGATCATTCCAGCATCAAAAATGCCGCGCATATCATATGCTATTAGAGACGTTTAGCAGTTCCGTGGTAATTAGGCGTCGCGGTATTTCCAAGGGCAACAACGCCAATTGCTGTGGAGACAAGGCTAAAGACAATGTTTTTATTAGGATTTTACCACGACAGCTGTTACCACCGTTCTATCTACTACCGTGCTATGGTAGCTCTGTTATTGTTGTTAAACTGCACAACATCCTACCAGTAAAGGCTAAGGCGCTGTCATTGGGTATACATTGGGGTTTTTGGAGTGGGAGGTAGTGTACATGTATCGCTGCACCCCGGACAAGCACAAAGCAGCGAAGAGACTTCTAAGCAGTATAGCTTCTCTAATTAACCTTGGGATCCTTACCTATATGGAAGTCCCTACGAATGAAGCACGTTTCATCAGTTTGGGGCGTCAGCATCTACGTCATTGCTCACCAGAATCCTAACATTATGGGAAGACATAGTGTCATTTCTAAAGGTTTGTTCTTTCATGCTTCTAAGATGCTTCTACCAGTAACATGATTCGTTTCCTACTGTGAGAGTTTGGTATATAAATCAATGAATATGCGCTCTAGTGAAGCACAGTCACGTGTAGATACCAATTTAGTATACCCAGACATAAATTAGCCCCGCCGAAACTAGGGGCTTTTTTGGCCTCGTACCTCGGCTCTTTGATCTCACGTGATTTTATACTAACCGAAATGGCGAGTCTGACCCAAATTGAGATCATGAAAAAAGTGAGGTGAAAGGGCCTGGAGACATCACTCCACCAAAATTTCAAATTACCTCCAGAGAGCTGAGCTTTGGGGGGGTATTAGGTTACATCTACCTGAGTCAATACCGAGTATTTTTTAAAAAATTCCACATGTGGACTCACTGCAGCCTTAATCCAAAGCTGATCCAGACTTGATCCAGATTATTACCACCTTAACCCAGTTACTCTCGATCACTTTATACCACAAATTTTGCCTAATTTGCCTAGTGCCCCATATAAAGTTGATTTCTTTTCCCTTAAACTCTTCTTTTCATGCAAACCCAGCTAAAACCCATGGTGTTGAAATTTTAACCGGGTTGACCTGGGAACTTTGTATGGAGCGGAGTCTCCAGGCTCTCTCACAACTTCGTTCCCTCGCCACACACTTCCCTTTTTGTCACTTCCATTTTCATCTTAGTGCACACGTACACAATTGAGAGGGGTTTTTGGTGTGAGAAGTACTCCACCTAATCCAGCATACATCGCTTTAGCATCTAGTATAGAGTAGCAAAAATTATTTGTATGGGAGCAAGGGGTAATATTTCAACACTCCCATCCGGTCTGTTGTAGGCCTAAATCTAGTATAATAGGTAGGATTTGGTAGCAGAGGAACGTTTGCTCTTGGATAATCCGTACTACAATGTATTCGGTAGAACGAAGTCTGTTACATTAATGGTGTACTTTGCTTGTCGCGCACCAGACGTTTCCCAGCCAGCGGAGCCCCCAGCCCTAATTCGCTCCGCTAGGCTAAAGATTCCACTTCCGGCGACTGAAGTAGTTATTTAACACCGAGGTATGAGGCTCAAATCACGTGATAAAGAAGGTCTGGGTGCGAGACAACTACTTTGCTAGATCCAGGTTTGAATTTTCTAATAAATAAGGACCTATGCTTGGCTTAGCTGGCAGCGCATGTTGCTATAAACGCCAGGTGCTATAAACATCAGGCTCAGGTGCTGTAAACGCCGGGGTTCGAAACCGTTGGCGTTCGTTCTTTTACTGGCTCCACGGCTGAGTATGATACGCAGAGCGCTGGATCAGCGGCATGGGAAACAAGGGTCAATTTCTCCTCAATGCTAGCGCTCGGAATCCGGAGGGGTGAATTTCTATTCCGATGTCCTACACCAACGAATTCGAGCGAGTGCCAAATGATGACTTCGGGAGAGCAACCGAGAAAATGACACGAACTGATTGGACGAGTGCGAGCAAGTGAAGGCAGGATTTTTCCTTCTCACCAATTGAGACTAGTTGATCATCGCTCGGTAGTAATTACATTAACAATACAATAAATATCCAAATCCGCCTGTATAGAATTAATTCCAACATATGCAACCCCCATCCAGAACCAAAAGAAATTTAATGCTCCATCAAACGCCTCTTAATACTACCCCTGAACCCGCCTGATCTCCCACTCACACGGCCCGGGCCCGGCCATAGAGTCTCTATCCGCGTTGCTGCTCGTGGTAACCGTAATCACCGCCGTCTGCGTGGGACACGTATCCACCCGTCTCGGGTTCACCACAATCAAGCAGCTATCGGCGTAGCGCCAGAAACTGCATCCCATAGCGGCGCTCGCGCACCTGTTGCAGCAGTCAATGGGATTATCGATATTCCAGTCCACGATATAACTATCCTGACCCAGCGAGCGGGAGAAGCGGTGCGAGCGCACCCCGATTGCGATCGGACCGGAACCGGTGAAGTCGCGGCAGAGCTGGGAGCCCGTGGTGACAGTGGTCCCGGCCGTGGTTCCGGTGCCGCTGCCATCTTCCGGAGGATCGGGGACGAGATCGGGACTGGCGGTGCGAACGATGGTCCTCGTCGTGGTGGTACTAGTGACGTCGGCAATGACGCTTGTGACGGTTGTGTCGGTGGAGATTGTGGTTGTCGTGGTGCCGACGGTAGTGGTGCGGGCCGCGAGGGTCCGCGTGGCCGCGGTCCGGGCGGTGACGGTGACAATGCGTGGGTCAACAAAGATAAGACAAGCTTCGGACACCACAGCATCCGAGAATTGGTCCAGGTACGGTGGCCCCGGGGGGCGAGATGCTTGACGGCGGGCTAGGGAGGCCAGGGTGGTCGTGGTCGTTGTCGAGATGGTTCTACACGGTCAGTTTGGAGACGCAGTGAAGGGGAAGGGGGGGGAGACGTACCGCGTAGCGGTGGAACGCACAGTTGTGGTTGTGAACGCGGTCCTGACGACTCTAATTGTACGGGTAGACCTGGCTCTGGTCGCAGTGCGGGCCGCTACAGTGGTCGTAGGTGTGCGAGTCCTGGTTACCGGGGCAAGAAAGACGTCACTGCACCACGGCTCGTCGTCGTTGTCCCAGATCATCTGAGCGGCAGCATCGACTTCGCTTGTCAGCATTGCCTGAGGAATGGGACGGGGGGTGCAAGCAAACCGTCATCGCTGGACTGCGCAGACACGAGGGCGGCGAGAAGGAGCGTCGAGACGAGGAGAAGGAAACGCATCGTGAACGCAGAGAGTGACGCGGTAAGGACTGGCGATGGTGGAGAGAGCGGACATGAGGTTCAGGAGACGAGTTTACATACAACGAGAGCTCGCGGCACGGACTGTGAATGTCAGCAGGCGCCGATCGTCCGGCATTTGTGCATGTGGAGTGATCACCGAGCCGTCGACCAAAACGCGCCAGCTCGCACGTCTGCGTCAGTTGGTGCTCTGTTGAGCCTGGCACGGCGAGCGCCATTGGGCGGTTTAGCGAGGGTTTGTTTTTCTCTCGGCGATGCAGCGGCGAAAGGGGCGTTGGCATTCGGTCCGCGCAAGCCAGGAGAGCGAGTCGTTGGTGTCCAGTTCGCGGCATCGGCTGGCAGAGCAGATGTTCTTTGACCACGACATTGTCGAGAGCGCAGCATCGCATCCGCTGCTACTCTCGGGAGCTCTGCGTGCAGCCATTCAGTGCTGGTTTCGACCGGGGGACACCAGTGATCTGATTACCCCTGTGGCGTTATGCCCCCTTGGCATGCGCACTCCGCTCAGTGTTGCCGACCAAAGAGGGAACACACCCGGCTGTCACGTGATATTGGGCTTAGGTTTGTTCCACAGGTATAGGCATGCGATCACAACTAAGCACTCGGCAGCTGGGGCAGTGCATCCGGCGGAGGCCTGCAGTAGGTGCCAAGGGCACGCAACAGTCAGCCGCAGTTCTTTTGCAATACCGGTATATAGACTGCGCCGGAAGTCATCTACATGTATAGAACACTGCCCAGGCAATTATGTCATTCATATTGCAAATTGAAACGAACGCGCATCGCACATGTCTGACGCTTCCAATATTGCTTTTGGTGGCATGTGTAACCCACGGGCTCAGCCTCAGCAAGAACCCAGGGAAACTGAGATCGGTCGGTAGATAAAGACCTCCGGGAAGTCAAGTCTGGACAAAACTATTAGTTGGCACCAAAGAGAGCAAGAATCCATTATGAACACAAACCTTAACATGTCCCTCCTACCCACTATCCAGCCTTCAACCTCATCGGTATTGCCGAGTAAGTGTTCTGCAGCGACAGCAAAGATGTAAAGAATATCACTTATACTACCACCAGGCTCACCCACAACGACGTTGAATGATGGTTGCAAGAACCGAATAGTCAGTGCCTTAGATCACGACCACGAACCCGACGGCAACTACGACCGCTTGAAGCCATACATTTCTTGGCTTGAGAATCAATTTATAAACTGGAACACCGCAGGAGATCCCAACATGGTTGGCGAAATGTTTTGCGATGTCGTTGTTCACTTTAAAACCAATGTTGGCTCAACGATTATTGATTTCATCGGCCTCTCCAACAATCGAGACAGATTGCAGTCCATCGTACCGATTAATTTCTTTTTGGATGATAGTACGAATGTTAAAACTGTAGCCCGACTCCTGCGGCTGTGGATGATGCTGCTGGATCCAAGAGATAGAGACACGACTCCTAGGGCATGGGAAAATGATCGAAATCGTTTCTTTTCTGGACAGTTCACAGTGGCGGAGTTCGTCCAGGCGCATCAACTCGACATTCTAGCCATCCCAGCCCAAAACCGCCACTCCAATGGGGTACCTCGGTCGCTGCTGAAAGCAAAAAACCTCCAGGAAATAGCTGGTATTAAGTTTGTTTGGACATATGATATCACGAAGCATTTGTACTTGGAAGATGGAGAACTGCATATTTTCTGCATGCCATGTAAGATCGAACCTCCCTCGGAGCTTCCTAGCCAAAAGGCACTTGGGTAAGTCAAAGGTTGTGTGCTTGTTAAACGATATTGCTGATGGTTATCTAGGACATTCGGGTTTTCCGTTGAGTGGCGTTCCGAGCTGCAGCACACATACGGCATGATATTTGGTTCTTCCAGTACCTCGGGCAAGAATATTTTCAAAAAAAGAACACAAGTGCTTAAAAGCAACCCATCAACATTTGACCGCCTAGTCCTTAAGGAATGTAGTATAGGGAACAATGCCGAAAGCTTCGAATCCTGGGAGCAGGAAAGGTTTCGTTACCACTGGGAGCGCATCAAGATCCTCAACAAGTACTTGCAAGAAAAGAGAAGCAGAAGACCTTTGTGGCAGCTGTTGAGGGACAAGAGTGATACGTACGGTTACTGGACAATTTTGTGAGTTGGTTGGCCAGAAGCTAGAGGGTAATGCTGACACATCGATGAATCGAAGGACTGCGATTATTGCAGGAATTCTGGCGTTCCTGGGGTTCTTGATTTCGGCTATAACCGGAATCCTCCAGGTCGTAAAAGCATTCGAGAAATCCGGGCCGACAGAAGTCATCATTGTAGGATTTAATCCGGGGAGCTTTTCGGCGGCGTAGATATAAATAGTGGTCTTGTACCAACGTCAATGCAATAGAGTAATGTGTTAATGTTGATTTTCATGTATATTTGACACAGTTTAAGTCTGATGAATGGCCAAGATAGTCAGTATTATTAATCTCATACCTGTGCGGAGCTACGGTGTAATGGATACCGCAAACTTTGGTTATGTGATGTGCAGTAGATGCATCATGAATACATGGCAGACTGTATTACTATTATTTAAAAGTATCGAACTATATATCAAGGTAGATGCGTACGCCTCTGTAATTCCCTTAAGTACATGTAGTTTTCACATGATCTCGATCCCATCCCCTTCTATCAATTCTCGTGGGGCCATCATGGAACCATAAACCGCCTCGCTTCCCAGACAAATCTTTCCATCCACTTCACGTATCAAATTGCGTTTATAATCCTTCATTGGTTTCAGATCTGTATCATACCTTTCGCTAACCAGTTCGAATGATTGGAAACCGAGTATCATATCAGCAGTTTCTGAGTCGCGGTACGTGGGGTCGGGTTTGGCGTACAACGCTGCCCCACTGAAAGGCGCAAGTGTTGTTGTTCCTCGGCCTGCGCTCCTGAAAAACCACCTATAGAGAATAGCTCTCGAGTGAATTGCATCTGCAGCATCACTCAATACCTTTTTTCCTTTGACCCTGGACTTAAAACAAGATTGGCCCACAGAAATGGCCGGAATTATAGCCCGAAACTCCTCTTTTGTTAGACTCACGTTTTGTCCATACTCGTGATTAATACCGGGACCACTGCACAAGAACAGGGGACGCCCTTCGCAAAGGCCCCCCGGGGCACGGTAAAACTTTTTACCCTTCGCTTCGATACTAGAGATATCGACTTGACTTGAAGGCTCGAAAAATGCCAGGTCATGTTCGTAGCCTGCAGGGAATTCGCTCATCGCACTGTCAAAAGAACGGCAAATGGTTCCAATCTGGATATGTTTGTTAGCAATACGTAGATTGACGTGCATACGAAGACTCAGACCGTGTAAGTACACAGAGAAGGGGTGGCTTACCTGTTTTTCGGTCGAAGCATCTAACACTTGAAGCCCCTCTATACTATACGACTGGGGTTTATTGCGCCATTTCCGCCATTGTCTTACTGCCAGCCACTTCCATGAATCCCTAACCTCCTGTGACTGGAATGCAATATGCGAGGAAATAGTGAAAACCACTTTGTTTTCCTTTGTAAAATGAAGTCCCACTCCAATGCGGCCTGCTGGGCCGTTTCTTCCGTCGTTTCCACGGACGAGAACTCTGCTCCCACCCTGAAGCCAGCTCTGGGCTGGGAGCGTCGCAATGCTAGTGGGCTGGGTACTGACAGTTGGCGCTTGAGTACTGAGCGTAGTATTTGTAACAGATCCACTTGCAGTGGGTATAGGTACGGTCGAGAGAAAGGACACATGGAACCCAGCGAAAATTTGGGGATACATTCGCTGTGCGCGGGACTTTTCGAAGTCCTTAGGAACCAAAAGCTGCAAGGAGCCGTTGAAGAAAAGATGGAATCCCTGAGCAAATGGGTAGGTATCGAATATTAGATTGGTCAGGTTTTCGTCTAGAAGAGACTTCGGATCGGCTAGTTCTTTGACAGGATCCGGTAATGATTCACCTCCGGAGTGCCAGAAAGGTTTTATACAAGGCATTGTAATGACAGGGGCCCTGGCTATCCGTAGAGGGATTTCAACAGGCGTCTCACGTAAAGACTCCTCAGCGTCAGGATTGGGACCCGTAGTATATACCCAGACTTTGTTTTGAAAGTATATGTTGAACCGAAGCCCTGTTGGTAAATTTCTCTGTATTTCTCTCCAGTTGCCATCTGTCACCTGTACTTGTTCGAACGCATTGCCCTCTTCAGAAACACTATATTTACCAAGCAAAGACCCTATGCGGTCAAGATTCTCCTCCTTCCAGGGAATGAGAGGAGGTAACTCAGATGGAGGCCGTGAAGGTCGAGACCGGCGAGAGGATGAGTCGGGCTCAGTCTTCATGCGATTTAGTTTATAATATCAACTGACATCAATTGCAAAGGACTTACTATGGTGCCATGTTCTTGCGAATCCGTGGCCTCTTGCTGAACCTCAGTCGCGAGTCTCTGTATATATTCCACCACAGACTTCCGCACAGTGCGTGCATCGTGATCGTGGCCATTCAGGGAATCATCTGGAAAACGATTCACGACTATTCCTTGGTCTGAGGACATGTGGTCGGCAATCTTAGTCATGTCAGTCAATCAGTTACAGCTACGTTGGAAGGCCTAAAGTAACAGATTTCATACCGCGTTTGATAGGGTATCTATTCCTGCTCGGGCGGATTTCCTAGATGCTGGCAGGGTGTTGGCTCGTGGTTGGGAAACCGCACCCATATGTATTTCGAACTTATCACACAGTTCCTCCAATGATTTCAAAAAGTCGTTTATTTGTCTACCTGCTCCGACAGGCCAAGTGTGGGTAGTTTTGATTCTTTCGAGGCCTAGCGATGTTTGACTGCGCCCTCGATGTAGCCGGCCCAAACCTAAGGCCGGTGTAGGAGCACCCTCATGATTGAACACTGCCAGCAGTTGTTTTCGTCTCCTTGGTTTTGACACCAGCTTGAACGCACCCTCAACATCAATAACTCCTTTTCTGGCCGCTCTTCGGATGCATTCGTGTTCGGGTCGAGTGGCCTGGCTGATAGCCTGTACAAAGATGAGTCTAGGTTCACAAGTAGCCTAGCTTACGAACCTTTGAGACTATTAATCTTCCCAACGCGCAAGCTACGAATAAGATAGGCCGGGTTGGTTCCTGTTTGAAGAATTAGAAAACTCTCAAAGTATGAGGGATTTTCTAACTCACCGCTACTTGCCGTTCTCCACACAAAAGATCGAGGAATGAGGTTGCAAGTGCATCTAAGGTACTAGAGAGGAGGGTTTTGAAATTGTACTGAACTGTCAAAACCCTAGCCCTGGGCAATACTCGGGAAAGCGAAAGAACATCTGTCTTCCCGGATAGTCCGTCTCGAAGTTTCCGTGATTCGAATTCTTCGCCAAATCCGGGTAGAATTATTATGCTACGAGATCATGCAAGACATGTCAGTTCGGCCTAGACTTCGTGGAACACGGAAGCAACGTACTCCAGATGGCTCTCTGCTCCAGGACAACCAGTCGGTAGAAAAGTGAGGGCTGGAGCCGGCAATGATGATGAGTAGAATGGGATATCAAACATTATTTTGAGCTAAGTTTGGGATTATGTTGAACTGCTGTTTTACTATTATTTGGGCATGGGCTACTTAAAACCCACTGGAATTAAGCGCTTCAGGAGTGTGCGCAATGATGGGGTGTGTGTACTGCAGCCGCACAGCCGTACAGCCGCACCAACATTCGACAACTCCAGTTGGTTGATCTGATCCGAATAATTGCCACTGTGTTTCAAGGCATCGAGATGTCTCAGCGGAATCAATAGCTGTGGGTCAGCCCGAGATGCGCCTGCGCAATACCCGACTAGGATCGGCCGAGCTCATGACGTCAGGACAGCCTCAACCGTGGCTCCACATTACCTTTTGCGACCAAAGGCGATGAGAAGGGCTTCGATCGTGGACGCCTCTTTGTCGCGACGATCTCTGTCAAATCATGGTGAGCAGCTGATCGAAGGTGACGTCGCAACATCGCTAATGTGGGAATGTTTGATCTACCTATGCCAACACTCACAAATTCCTTAATGTATTGCTTTCTTTTATTTAGGACCGTTTCTTGTAGTGCATCAGGGGTTTTGTGGCACTCAAAAGGGGTGCTGAGTACTTATATTTTCATTACAGCTAAAGAAATAGTACATACCTATTTTAGTGATAGAGCCACAACAGTTGCACAACTTGTTCCGAATTTAGGAGAGGTAACACAAGGTGTAATAAAACGGAATAAGTCTGGGCGGTTGAGACGGTGGGGGAACCTCAGAATCTACCAGTACTGACTAGTTTAAGTTTGAAAATTTTCAGCTTCATGTTAATAGTTAACTATATTCTAAATCCCAGCCGAGTTCCTATTAAGTATATAATGCACCCATGTCATGAGTATGTACTCAGTTTCGTAGCTTGGAGCAATGTTACGATATGGAAGTTGGGGAGAACCGTGTGCGTGTATTCTATGGTACAGAGAAGAGAGAAGGAGAAAGACTCGAGATATATACAGGAGGCATCAGCCCCTGCAGCAGTGACCGTGTATCAGACCTGTAACATCATGTACATCTGTAACAAGCAACACAGCACTTAATCAGAAGTGTATGCATTGATGGCACTGCTCCCTTCCTGGTCATAATTGACGACCATGCTCAGATGCATATTATTTCCATTGCATCTTCATTCCAGCCATTTTGCCCGGTGACTGCCCAAAACTTCTAATCATCTTGCAGTTGGATGGCTGTGCGCAACGTTCGTCACGCAGCCTCACTGGTGACTATGAGCTGCGCCCTATACTTACAATGTCACCAATCTGGTACTTGAGTGGTAGGCTGGCATTCTCAACTGGGATGAAACTTATTTAATATATCTTCAGTCCCGAATTCTATCATCCTTACTATAACAAGAAACCGCAGGTCTCCACAAGAAAATCAAATCAACGTGGATTAGGTGCCTGGCCATGGCAATTTGCATACAATACGATTGCATTGTCGTGGTGATAATACATTTTTTTGGACGGATGATCGAGTTCAACTCGTGTAACCTGCTGTGCTAGGTTACAGCCCACGTTGCATATATTGGTGGCTCACGGGCTCGCTCACAGTCATATCTCTATTCTCGCTCTTTCTCCGTTATAACTGACAGTCTTAAATTCGGGCATTGGCATAAATTTATGCAGGATTCGCATACCGGCTTTAGTTACTTACCGTAGTCAGACAGTTTGATTGTAGGTATCACTATGCTACCTATATTCTACAAAATTAGAACCACAAATTCTCCTCGCAATTACTAATCCTAAACTCTTCCCCAAAACTGAGACTTTGCCATTCACTACAGGTGTGGATAAAGTAAATATATTTGGATTCAGAGGTGATATGGAGTGTTCATGAGTAGATTTGTTTCCAAGAATGGTCACTGTTGAATATATCACTCCGTACCTGGGTTTGAGCCCGTCCGACACCGAACAGTACTGCACACAGTTTGCCTATGCTACGGCAGGTTATGATCCGGTCAGTCACTATCTAGTTAGATTGGTGCTTTCTAGATCTACTCCACTTTGTCATCCCCCCATGTGCGCGCAGACCGAACTGACCATCAGACCGTGCCAGGCGCACCCGCTTCAATCATGGCTGTATACTATACTTCTCACCTAGACTTTCAAAACTCACACAGAACAATTAATACGGGGTGTGAGGGATGACCATGTGCGTAAGCTTCTTCACACATATTTTCGGTAGCCCCCCGTTCCGCGCAATCATACTCAGTCATCGCCTTCCATCACAGTTTCTCACTCTTAATCTAGGACCTTTTACCCAAGATAATGGCAGTGCACTGTGTATACTACACCAAGCGTGGGAGATAAACAATGAACGCCACCAGTCAGCACTCACTAGCTCCTCTCTCTCCTCTCGCACCCCTCGATGTTGATCTAATTCTATGTTAGCAGTTCTTCACCAAAGCCAAGGATCCTCATACCAATCTGTGTCGCCGCATTAATTCTCATTTTTCTCAATCCCCCCCTCCCAAACTCAGCACCAAGCACTTGTTTGAATCGAAAACTTGCCATTTTTAGATCACCGTTCGTTGTTCATCTCTCTGTACTGTACATGGATCTACACACCTGCAGTCGACTGGAACTGTAGTCATCCCAGTTTCAAAGACGGACGTCATAGGGACAGCTAGCTGGAAACCAACTGGTTATGGTCATAAGCTGGGACTGGTCATGTGCAATTTCACAGAGCAGCTGAGCTGGCCAATTAACTGGTCCTCACACCAAACTAGAGTAAGCCCCAGGTACATATGCCTATCTAGCTCTGCGTTTTGCTGGACTACTGGTTGAGATTCTGCAGAGTTCTTCTACTCTAGATGCAAAGACTCGCCGCAACTTTGCTGGCTGGCTTTGGTGAAAACGCAGAATTCTGTGGTTTCAGGTGAACAAATGGATTAGGGTTATTGTTGCTTCAGCACAAAGACTGCCGGTACCTGCTCCCGAACACTGGGATGATGGGAAATTTGGCGATGACAAAGTTTCTAACTGGTTTTGCAATGTCGGAAGCCTAGGTCCCTGTCCAGGTCGGCTATTGCTAAGTCTTTGGAGGACTGGGTAAACAGTACAATGCTGGTTATTCATCAACGCCGTGAGTCCCAGCTTTTGTTTGTCATGTTGTTGCTGAGGACAGGAAGTGGGAAAGTATTGTATATATCGGATACCGCTTCACCCACGTCTCCGTCCATCAATCTTCTCCCTAGCTATCGTCGACCTTTTACCTCTCATTCACTTCCTCCATGTATATCCGTATTCCCCCCACCCTTCCTTCCTTCCTTCCTTCCTTCCTTCCTTCCTTCCTTCCTTCCTTCCTTCTTTCCTACCTTCCTTTATACCCTAGCCCTCCGTCTTCCCAAGTCTAATACGTAAACAAATCCATCACCGTCGGACACGAACCTTATCTTTCAAACTATAATTGCAATCGAACTGCCAGTATGTGTGCGCGACCGAACCAGTACGCTGCATACAGATTCAGAAGAATGCCGCGGAAGTTCCGAGAGCGAAACCCTCCCATAACGCGGCCATGGGGAGGAAATCGATTCAATATCAGTGGTCCTGATAGGTCAGTTTAACTTGTAGCAGCTCACGTACCTACATTTCACGAGCAGCTCCGGGTGAAAACCACTCTACCTAAACTAAACAATCCTCGAGCTGCTAGAACTGCCCCCACATACGCTAGAAGTGTACTCTTGATTTTCGAATCTGATGATAGTACTATCGAAATGTAACCTCTCTACAAGACTCAGACTAATGATCTTCCGCACGCTCTAAATTCGCTGCTGTCTCTAAAACTGCTTCTGCTTGCTCAACCTCAATAAACTATTTTTCAGCAGCGATTTAGGAGTCGCGGTTTGACATGATCCTTCAAAAAATCAAATGGGTAGCTATGGTATTACGAAGGTGGTGGTTTTAATGCAGAAACCGTGAACTTTATATCCATCACAATGACATCATACCTCGCCTTCCGGAGGTAACCCTAAATCATTATGACGAGCCGTAGCACTGTAATTCAAACGTACTCTAGAGCCATTCTGAGGGAAGTAGGTTAGCTCAAGAGCTGCCATCGGGCTGAACTGTATTTGGCTGCTCGAACTATAGGTGACCTAGCCTACTGGGATCACTGTTTAATATACCTCACTGACGCCATGGTGGAGGTTCGGGACAGAAGGTGGAATCTCATTATTGTTGAAACGTTCGTCTGACTAAATCCTAGAATAGAATGCAGACAGTTCTTCTAGATGTGTAGATACTCTACGGCATGCTGGTGTGCATGAACCTCACCGTAGCCAGGCTTTCTCTACAAGGGCCCACCTACATACTTGTATCCCATGAAGCTAAAAATTCCCCACAGGTTACCAGGGAGAGGAAGCAACATTTCCGGGGTGTCTAAGATGGTTCTCCACTTCTACGCATAGTGTATTCACCCTTACCTGAGCTGGGGCTAATGCCTACTGAGACTGTTCTGTAGCGGCTCTAACGAGTGCGGGCATTGGATACGGGCAAGGGATATTTATCTTGGAGCTTTCCAAGAGTCAGTACTTTCTCAGGCTCCATTCACTAACTGACAAGCAGATACATATAAGTCAGACTCCAGTACCTGCTGATGTGTGTTGTGTGATGTGCATATTTGAGCAGTGAGCTCGGGCAGCCCTTTGTTAACTTCATACTCATGATGTAGAAATGCGTGATTGGAGAATTTCGGTTATTGGAACCGGCATGGTACGCTTCGAACTGGCAACCCTGAGAGATTGAACGAAGGATATACTCAAAGGCCGAAGCAGTGGAGCATGTGATTAGTCATGGCCGTAACAAGGTGATGGATGTTGACAGATCAAATGCACCATTTCGAGTGGCTAGTGATGATATATGTCCCGAGATTACTTACACCACGGCCCGTAGTCTCGAACGTGGGTACGCACACTCTGGGACTACACGCCCGAGATATCTCCAAAGACAAGCCGGCGACACTTTCTATCCCAAAGAGAAACATCAAGTAAAACAAACCGGGCGAGGGGTTCTATTCCACGAAGCACGATCTGATCCCACCTTCACTCACCTTACTATTCTTTAAACCTGCTTTATCTTCGGGGCACATGCGGAACTTTTTGTCTATAGTTCTATTCGGACCGTCGCCGGAGACCACCTCTACGGCCTCAGAGTGGCGTTACATAGAACATTAAGGCCTACGTATATCCCTATAGTGCCACTTAATGAGTGGTGGGAGAGTGCGAGGAACGACAGCAGCTGCTGAGAGTAGGGGGAAGACTGTAGGAGAGGCCTTCAAATAGAAATTCCTGCGGAAGGGTACGGATATACCGTTCCTCTAATGAGGCCAGCAGAAACGGCGCCCAAAGAAGGCAACATTTGCGGGGATCCGTGTCTCGTACGTACTCAAGTACCCAGACTTCGGTAAATACCACTCATACCTCACTTTCTTGTTGCTGGTAAGAATGCGGCCAATGAGAGCAAACGCGCCAGACAGAAAAACCATCAGATATGGCACTTCCGGAACACAGCGGGAGCATGTCGAGTGACTTCCGATGAAGCCGTCAGGATCATATTTAACTCGTATCGAATGGCGTGAGGCTCCCAATCGTTTGTCTTCCATCCGGATATCTGCAAGGTATGCCTTGTATTCATGTTATCATGTCTTGATATCCCAATTCAGGCAGCTCGTGTGGTAATTCATAATTTGGGATGAACTTGTACTCGGAGGAGTATTGTATATCCACATTGTCCTTCATTCTAACTCGTCATTCGCACCACATGCATTGAACTCTATCCCCGACGGCACCTTGAATGAAAGGAGGGTGATAGCCACAACACTCTAGATTGTATGTAAGTATATAAGTATGTATGTGCGTTGAAGGAAAGGAGCAAAAAATGTGAAGCAAGAAGTATGTACAAAGACAAGAAGCGAAGCCAAGGAAAGAAGAAAAATGCTATACACAGTCATCTATGATCAGCTACAATCTTATACACACCCCGTGCTGCGCTGCCCGGCTCGCACCAACATCTAGGTCTATCATCATCGTCTCATCGTGTCTTCATCGTCATATACAAGTCGTCTCTGTCGTGGTTATTCGATCCGAGCTATCGTTCCTCCTCTTCCTCTGCATCAACACCGTTAACCATCACGAGATCCTCATCTTCCTCCTCCTCCTCCTCCTCCTCCTCCTCCTCATCCTCATCCTCATCCTCATCCTCACTCACACCATTCACCCCATTCCCGTGCCCATTCATGCCGTTCCCGTTCACGCCGTTCGGCGCCTTGCCCATCCTCCGGCCCCTCTCCACTCCCCTTAAAAACTCCAAACAATTCTTCCCCAGCTCCTCAATGACATACCCACCCTCTAGCACAACAAGCAGCGGCCACCCACACCTCCCCACCGTCTCACCCATCACACCATAATTCTCCGTCTGCAGCTGAAACTTCCCCACCGGATCTCCCACAAACGTATCGAACCCCAAACTGATCACCAGCCACTGCGTCCCCACACTCTTTAGCTTCTCCACCGCTTCCTTCAACTGCGGCTCATACACGTCCCAATTCACCTCGTCACACAGTATCGGCAGATTGAGATTATACCCCTCCCCGTCGCCCTCTCCCACCTCACTCCTCGCCCCCGAAAAGTACGGGTATTCATCTTCCCCGTGGATGCTGACATAACAAGGATTGCTCTCACGGTAGAAGATCTGCTGCGTGCCATTCCCATGGTGGAAATCCAGATCCAGTACCGACACCTGCTGATCCGCTGGCAGAGTATCCAGCAGCGTCTGCACTGCTATCGCAGTGTTATTGAGGTAGCAATACCCGCCCATCAGGTCAGGCGCGCAATGGTGTCCCGGGGGCCTACATAGCGCGAACACTGTTTCGTCCTCCCCGGCAGCGAGAGCCAGTGCGCCTCTCCTTGCCAGATCCGCAGACGCAATCGCAGCCACCCATGTGCCCTCGCCAATACCGGAGGACATGTCAAAAGCGTAGTAACCGATGCGCGCGCAGAGGTCCTTTGGGGGCCGGGACTTTTTGGGGAGCGGGAGACGGGAGACGGGGAAGCATTCTGGGAGGAGACAGCCGGACGCGTCGACGAGGCCCGCCGAGAGCGCCGCAGAGAAGATGCTTCTTAGGTGCTCGAGGTATGCGGAGGTGTGGACTTTTGCGGCGGCGGAGAACGCGTGTTCCGGGTCGGTGCACACGGTTGTGAGGGTGTAGTGTGGTATGAGAGACTCCAGAATTGACGTTATCCGCTCGGGCGATTCGTATGCGGGGATCAGGCGCGTGCCGACCAGCTCGTTGACGCGGTGTTCGAGCGTAGAGGGGTTGTATAGGATCTTCATTGTGGGTGGTGTGTTCGGCGGTGCGACGTTGCGCGAGAGTGCGGGGAAGGCCGCGATGGGCGGGAATGAGAAAACACCCTAAACTAACTCAATTCAAGAAGATAGAAGAAAAATAATGAGGAGGAGAGGTAGGAGAAGAAGCTGCTGTGATATATTAAGAATTGGCGAGAAAACTAGGCAGCTGCCAAAAATCAATCCCGCCAAACGATACAGAGATCTTGTTTTTTTCTCAGGTGCTGCTCAGGGGGTTTTTTTCGCGCGCCAGATCTGGCGGTCGCAACCGACAGAAAGTGGCAAACACTGGCGATGGGATGATGATGACCGAGCGAAATAAACTCTGCGGTGTAAAGATTGATTAACTGATTGACTTGATTGATTTGATTTGATTTGATTGACTGATTGATTGATTGATTTCGAAACGTCGGCAGCTTTGCTTGGTGTGAGTGGTGCGCCGGTGGGAAAGCGACACAGGATATATCCACCCGCAAGGACAAGCACTTTCGTGCCATGCTGTGTATACTAATACTTTACCAGCAATAGTGGATGTGTCACTGTCGCGCGCGACTCGCTGATTCGATGCTCATCGGTGTTCAACTGCATTATGCAAGCACGCACGCACAACAACAGCGATGATGCATCACCAAAGTCCTCATCAGGCCGCCGCATCGCATCACATCAAGCCAAGGTACCTGCCTTAGGAGTCCAAAGCTCGCGAACGCGTTTGCGACTGGACTTGCCCTATACAGCCGAGTCACGCGGAGTGCTGAGAGAAACCCAAGCAAACCAAATATCACGCGTTTTACCGAGCGACTTCTAACTACAACCTGGTGATATCTGATAAATACATCCATCCCAGCTGTCAATTCGAAACAAACATCTCCAGGGTTTCGCATCTCAAACGTGGAGTTTGCGGGGGGAGCACGACCCGATCCGCCGGGGCGTCCTCGCTTCGATATCCCCGAGACGGGAGATCTGGAGATGGGATCTCCCGACGCCCGCCAAATGCGGCCTAGCCAATGAGATGTGAGCAGAAAAACATGAGACAGCACCCAGATGCCTTATTATGTATTTATTTATGCCTTTTTCTGCCCAGAGCAGGGTGCAAGGGGGTTTATTGATACAGGATAAAAGAGAGTCTGATCTGCTGACGCTGGACAGAAGTACACTCCAACGCAGGCCGTTAGCAAAGTTAGAGGCACGCATGTGGCTTCTACATTCCATGATGGGCGAGCGCGAGGCTCTAGGAAAGTGTCGGGGCGGGCTTAGTCTACTGGTGTTGCCGCGATCAGGGTGGTAGAGGTAGATAGATGGCGCGGTGCGGTAGCGAGTTCTAGGTAGTTCGTCATCTGTCGATGGACGTTTGCGGTACAGTCATCGTGTAAAGAAAAAGCAGTGGAGATTTAGACCGACGCACAATATCTTCTCCCCGTACGAACCCTGGATTAAAGGTGACATTAAGCGTGCCGTATGTTTCGGCTGAGACACATCACGCAGTATCACGCCAAAGCGAGTTGAGCGGGCCGTTTCAACGGTATGACATGTGCTCACTGCATTCAAGAAACTGGTGGCAGCAGATCAAAAGATTCTAATAGGCGGGTGTGTACTCTGTACCAGGCATTGGAGTATGTCTTGGTGTGTGAGGTTCTTGATTGGTGGCGGCTGTATTATTACTCCGAGCACCGGTATCGAGTACTAGTGGTCATAAGGTGCTGAGAATATGAGATGTCTAAACTTTATCTCGCCCTGCTTAATTGAGATTTACTAGCTCACACGAGGAAATGCGATGCTGAGGTTTGTATATATATCCGGATAGATTAGCGTTGTCCCGGGCCGCGGGTATGGTAGAAACTCAGCATCTCATCTAGTAGTGATATGCTAAGCACGATTGCTGGATTTTGTTGGCAGCTGGCGATGGTCGGTCTTAAAGCTTAATCACTCCCATTTGAGATCTTTAGTCACTCTCACCCATTACTACCCAATAGCTGGCCCTTGCTTCCGTGCAGTCAGCATGTGATATGTCAGCTCCATCATGTACCCAAGGAAAAAAGTGGTCAGCAGCAGACCGTTTTACCTTTGCTCGTTTGCTAATACATGTACGGGCAAGAGGAAGGTGCTGGATCGACGATGGTATCGGTGATAGTTGGTGCAATGGGAGACAAGACGTTCCTACTCGAGACGTCATAGATATAAGGTTCCCGGGATCAATGGTGACGGTTGCGGAACAGTACTCCCGGGTTTATAGTTGTACGTATACGGCAAACTCTATCGCCGGCGATCATCGCTGCATCCGGAATGAAAACAAAATGAGGCGGAAATCGAAGCGGCGGTGTGTTCTCAGGATTGGATTTGTGCGCTGGCGATTCTTGAATTCCTAGATACGGCCAAGATGCAGTGAGCGGGCTCAAGGTTGGTGGCACATAACATTGAGCAGCTTACGAACTGCTGTAGTGCAGGAGGGCTATAACCTGGATGTGTTTTATTCCCTTATTTTTATGATTACTGAATGGACCCCGCATTGGCGGCTTCAAACACTCCGGTTCGTGCGCAGGTGTGCACTGGATCTGTTTAAAGCTGATGTGTTCTGCTGCGATACCGATATGCTGTGAAACGTTAGGTCTGGTTCACTCGGTCTCAAACCTGGACGTCGGAAGGTTTTGGTGCGCAGCCGGGGTTTGGGAGTGCGTGGTCATGAGTTGGTTCTATATTGTCATGAAACCGAAGTTTTTTGTAGTTATTTTGGGTTCAGGGCTGTCTTAATTCTGGACCGTTGCTCTGCTGCTGTTGGTGGCGGTAGGAAGAAAGAAAGTGAGGCGTGCAACTCCATCTAACCTCCTATCATACAAAAAAATACTTGAATCCTATCTGTATCATCTTATAAATCTCTCTGTAAGATTATTGGATTACTTTGAGTACTAAATAATTACAGAATGAAATTTCAGGGCCCGGTCTGTTGCACAGCGTCTCTTTCTCTTCGTCTTCCTCATCCTGCTTCTCACTGTCCCGCAAGAGATTCTTAGGTAATAGTAGTGGGAGATGCAATCAATCACTGGGAGCTATAGGAAAATTGTAATCTTAACAGCTAAAGCTATTTTTTATTTTTTTTATTTGAAAAAAAAATAAATCGAAAGTGGCATTTTTGCTTTTGACTTTTCAGTGTGCTTTTTACCAAAAAAAAAAGGATGGTTTTCCTCGGCTCCAGTCGGCTGCTCACTTTAAAAAAAAAAGTTTCGGCCGTCGGGCTGTATTATTTATACTCATTTGTGCTTTTGTTGCCTCCGATTCATATGATAAACTAATTTTATTAATTTTATTAATTCTTCTTGTACCATAGTTTCCTTTTTATTTCATCTAGTTTATTGGTTATATAACAGAAATCGCTAAATATGTCTGATTTATATTTACTTGAATATGGAACTAGATGTTCGGCAAAAAAAGGTAATACACAATTTTTTATATTTTGAGTACCTTTTATAGAATAAATCCAAACTTTTTCAGATCAGGATAGAGGAAGTCGTTGAGGCCAAGGCATGTAAGACAACGTACAATATCCGTAATAGGAACTTACAAGATTGAGGTAAGAATGACATGATTCACCCGACAGGGAGCAGCTTCAACTTTCTTCTTTATTGTTTACTTGCATATTGGAAGGGGTTTATACTATAGATCATATCAAAATCCTAGAACAGTAGTAGATATAGTAAAAGAAAAGAGGCTGGAGACTTTAAAGTTTTATCTATTGCTGATATAGATAAAAGATAATACCATTTTTTTCTGAGTATCAACTCCAGGGTCCTTCAAATCCAAAAAGGTAATTTAAGGTTGTTTAGATTTTTGTAAAGTTGTGGAGTTAATGAAAAACAAGGCTCATTTGACACCAGAAGGATTAGCTCAAATACGGGAGATTAAAGCTGGGATGAATACCGGCAGAGAGAATAAATAAAGGTAATAGTATTATAAGTAGAGCTTTACTAAAATACGGCTATTCAAACTTTAAATTAGACATTCTCGAGTATTGTGATTCTTCAGTTTTAATTGAAAAAGAACAGTATTACTTAGATAAGCTAAACCCTCGTGATTGGTATTTTATTTATAATATGGTATAAGGCTTTTTATTTTACTCCAAATCCTTAGTCCTTGTCAGTCGAGATATAACCATAAAATTTGTGCGTGTCTAGTTTCAGCCACCACCTGGTGGCGGGCGAAACTCTTCACTGTCCCGAAGGGGAAGGACAATTTTCTCCTAGATCTATAACCCAGCATGGTTTCGTACTTGCTGCTAAAAACCATACAGACGTAGACTAACTTGTTCATAACCGCAACGGCTTACTGGGACTGAATAAAGTAAAAGTTTAAGGAGGCCTTATGCAGCAGAAGCTAAATTGAGCTACAAATTGAGATTGGATCCTGCTTTACAAAAATATCGCAGTTAAACCAGCCGACGTTGATCATTCGGAATTTCTATATAATGTGGCAAAGATATATAACCCATAACTTTGTAACTTTTGTACCCGGTGACTTTGAAAAAGGTATTTAAAATTTAACGGATCTAAAATAATATACCTCGAAAAAACGAGCTGATTATGATCTCTTAAAACAAGCCTTTGAGTTAGTTTCTCGTGAAGAACATTTAACTGTGTCCGGTTTACATCTTCTTCTAGCTATAAAAGCCTCATTAAACAGGTTTATCTCCTGAATTAACTTTAGCATTCTCTAACATATTCCGTGCGAAGGGCCTGGGGAACGAAGAAGCTATGTGATTCAAGGACTTCCTCCAGTTCAGCAGAATGTGGTACACGAATTGATTGATTGATTAATTGATTAATTGATTGACTGATCATTCATCTCGACATGCAACCTAGAGGTTATGACGCACTGTACAATAAGTACAATACATAAGATAACGTACAAAGTAAAGTCAGTGGTAATAGCCTTGTATCGGGCATCTCTAGTTCTCCTCTTTGCCTTCACCCTTATGACTACCACCATCATAGCACTCACGGGCTAGAACTTGGCAGAGTCGTCAAAGCCGTCAAGGCAAAAGCCTGACCAGTCGTCGGCAGGATGCCTACTTGTTCTGGGGAGTGGTTCAGGTTGAAATTATCATTATAATCTAAGGTACTACCTGGGCTCTCCCCAGGAGTTTACCCTTTCATCACCGCTTTCCCTTCAATCCCCCCCCACAATTAAGTCGGGGACGGTAACGTAGTAGACCAAAACAGTCCCGCAGTCACTCCACTTTGTCCGGTGGTCATCTCGCACCAAGTGCGATACTCTGGATGTGCAACACTTCCCGCCACCACTGGAGGTGGCACCGAGCCTGTAGTGGGCAGAGGAAAAGTGACCACCGCTCTACAGTTCATCCAAATCATAAATTATCCTATACATCGCCTGGGTTGGGACTAACGTATATTATTTACTAGGCTTATTTGATTAGTATGGGTATGAGTGTGAATCGTGCTGTCAGGAAGTCGGCACATTCATACTGATGTAGTCGCACTTGTATTTTAGTGCTGAATCTTCAGGGTGTAGGTGGGATTCGAGAATCGGGGAAACGTCGGACCACCGCTTCTTCAGAACGCAGAGTGGCATTGCTACGTTGGAATCTATGAGTTCATCGGAGTTCTGGGCATTTCAAAATATTCCGAGACGGCTAATTCGTAAAATTCACGATAAGATATCGGGCCTATATAGGCTCGTCTTCTCACGTATATTCACATGCAACACGAATACGAGGTATTCATTTGCATTTGGCAGGGTTGATTTCGGTTCCATGGTTTCCAAACTGTATCTCGGTATGTAAAACACGCTATATAAGGGATCAGGGCTTCCTCAGGTCCAGCCACGTTCCATTAAGACGGAACCCTCTGAATAATGTCCCCCGTCAATGCTTAGGATAGGATAGTAGACTAAGCTCTTCTCTCATTTTTCTGTGCTATTGTACGACAGAACTTGGCAGTCTACATACGGGATTACGGTGAAGTGACTATGCTACGGGTTCCCATGGTCGTTACTACAGTGGATGGTCTCGAGTCAATACTGTTTACAACAACCATCCTATATCCTTCGATGATATCGACAAATGGATGGTGAAGGATCGCCGAATTTCTGAAAAGGATAAAACACTAGGCGCTACCGAAAACTCTATTCTCACCGCTAGAAGTCAATTTGGTAGCTACCCAGTGCTATATGACGGAATGAATGCTCTTTTGTCGATGCATGAAGCTTAATAAGAGAATATAAATTATACCAGGACAAGCTTATCTAAACAACTATTCCCTCCCTCCAAGCCCTGAACCCACCTCAAACACTAGGCGGTAGCAATATTCTCGCAGTGCTTAAGCGGATCCTGAATCCACTGAATACAGCTGGTGAGGATACAGCTGCCCATTTGTCAGCCTTGCTCGTCAACTTTTCGAATACATACGCCTTCATGGACGCAATATAAAGTTCAGAGCAATCCTCCCACGACTGTGCGATATCACATAGCTTCAGTCCGCGCTCGCAGAAGGTGGGATCCGAGGTGCCGGTACGTTTAGGGCTGGCGGAGGCGACGGCGATGAGTGGGAGGAGGAGGAGAGTTGAGAGTTGCATTTTAGTCGTTAGTTAATGAGTTAATGGTTGGTATTCAGAAAAAGGATTAGCAGTGAAGGAATTGGATGAGGTGTAGTGGGAAAGAATTAGCAATGGATGTTTATATACGCGATGATGAGTGCGCACTGGTGACGCTCCTTCGCCGAGGTTGTGCAGGCAGCAGCAACGAAGTGTAACGTTACGGAAGTATAGGAGGTGGCTATGTTACTACACCTGACTCGACTACCAATTAAAGATGTCAAGAGATTTTAAAGGTTCACGGATGGATACTGTCCTTGTCGTCATCGTATCACAGAGAGAATTGTTGAAATCTCGTATGTATCTAGTTTTGATCAGGAAATACTAGCCTAGGTGACACGAGCGGTGTAAATCCCCTCGTGTCATATGAATCCCATGTATTATTCTGGTGTTACATTATCCCGCCTCCAAAGCAATGCAGGTACATAATCTCCCTCTCTCCCTCCAATCAGACAATTGCCCCTACTTTACTCCACCGTATTCCCCTCTTCGCTTGCTTCTGGCAGTGCTGAAGCGGGTCGACTTTCCACTTGATACACCCAGTGAGGATACACCTGCGCATTGTCAGCACTTGTCTCTTATCTTACCCGAGGCCTTTTCGTACGCTTTCATGCTCGCAATGTAGAGCTTTGAACAATCGTCCCATGACATTGCAATTTCGCAGAGTTGTTGGCCGCGTTCGCAGAAGTTTGGTTCGGGTGTCGGTTTCTTGGCGGAGGCGAGGGCGAGGAAGAAGAACGGTTTCAAAAGCTTCAGGAAATGCATTTCGATTGCAGTAGGTAGAAATTTACCAGACGAAAGAAGCTGGGATTTTATACTACACGATCATGGTCCCGTTTCCTAGTTGCCAAGATTGAGGAAATTGGACATCTTAACCTCGATGCATCAAGTACGGTAATTATCTATTTCTGGAACGACGAGCTAGCGAACTGCACGCCATATCACAAAATTGTGTAACGATGATTTCTGGAACATTCAGGCGGGATAAAAACAATTCTTGCATTGTATTCGAATTAGGCATCGCCGTTGCGCGAGGTGGCGTTCATTCAACGGATGTGGCGTGCCAAATGAAACTCAAAACACGAGGTTCCAAGAATAATATTCGCCCAGGAAGAATACACAAGAACTAGATAGGATATTTCAAGCTTTTCTGTTAGCTGTATGCGACTCTGTTAGAACAAGTACTCTTCTGGGTTTTATGTGGTAATTGCTGGGTATCATAGGTTCTCACCCGAATATGGTGTGACCGTGGTGCAACTCTGAAGTTGGTATATGTGAAAGTATGGAGATACAAGAATAAAGCAGCAGTCTGTTAGCCCCTGCATTCTCGTTCATATCTATATGATAAAGTGCCTATATTATCATTAGATTGGCCAATTAGTACCGGTAACTAAAGCTGGTTTCCGTTAGTGCCGTTTAGACAAGGGGCTAACGCCGGACGTCCTGGCATACCGAAGAGAAGTGATATCCTTTAAAGCGGTGTGACGATTGGAGGATAAGTTTGAGAGAACCAGAAGTTGTTATCACAGACCATTGCTCGCAGCTTGAAATCAATCCATTGTTACTTTGGATTGTTCAGTGACTTGATTGTACTTCTAACTACGAAGTCTGCAGGCCCTTATATACAGCAGTCCCATGTACCATTTCTTCATACTGAGTTTGTATCACTAAGGCTTCGGCGGAGCTTCATCAGCTCGTATCATCAGCCAGTATTCTATTGTTAGCTTGTACTCTGCCATTAGTATCAGTTTTACGGAGCTGAGGCTGGCGTTCCAAGTATATGTTCCGTACCATTGGCAACCCTTACAGTTTGCAAACTGGAATACCCCGTTTGCAACATTTACAGTCCCACTCGCGAACTGGCGAGTGTTTGCAAACCATCTCCCATCGGCGACCTTACTACTAGTACTTCATTTCTTCATATACATATAAATGACTTTAAAGTTTATAATTGACCACCCTCTGAGTTTTAGCATACATCCATCTTGTGTTTGGCTAGAGTGGTACTTATAATCTATTCGCTCTGGTCTTTCTACTCAGCAGATGTATTCAGACAATTTGAGCTTCTATTCAGATGTAAGGTGCTATTGCGTAAACCCGATATTACTCTGGCAGACTCAGCGGTGGATGGATTTTCATTGCCAATGTTACTGTCAGAACTATCTGAGTCTGCATTTCCCATGAGGAGAGAAATCTCAGTTCGCTCTAGGAGTGGTTTTAAGTTGCTGCAATTGTGCTCATCTAATTTGTGCCACGGTGGCAGTAAACAGAACATTTGAGACCACACACACCTTCGACAACACACCTCACCACCTAGTTTTGCCAAGACTTCCCCTTTTTTGGGCAGGTTGCAGTTTTACTTCGGCTTCATTATCGCATACCTGTGTGTGTCTGCTCACCTTTGGGGAGTGTATCTCGTCTTTACATCGCTCGATACCACTCAGCATTGACACTGACCGGTAGTCCCCCTTCTGGGGCAACTCACCTTTTTTTGGTTGTTTTACACCAGTTACGACGATTTATGACATGCAGTACTTGTGAGGATAACTAGGGCATGAAAGCACAGCAGTTCAATGAAGAGTTTTTCTGAGGACAGCACGCGCTGACCCATGACACTCGGAGAGGCTACAAAGACCTGCTTCTCAGGTACGCAAGCACCGGTACAAGTTGTTCCCATGGACGCATCAACCCACTTTAACAGCGAAAATCGGTAGATACATCATACAGCACTGTGCTTCCCACAGAGCACAGTTGGGGTATTCCTCTGCGATCACATCATATGGGACCCTGTGCTTGGCCAATGTAACACTGGATCTAAACAGTTACATTTCTGGGGGAGAACTAGCATATGGTGCCCTGGGGTAATGGGGGTGGAAGAGGGGAGGAGGTGAAATTTTTGTTTTTGGGTAGTGGATGGAGAGCTCTGCCATCTAGCCAGCTCGCTTGGAGGCGGAGGGGAATCGGTTTTTTTATCATACTCTAATTAGAGTGAATACAATATGAATAAACAACATTTGAGACCATTTTTAAAGTATCTGCAGTGCCATGTCACAGGCTTTCTTGCAGTTACATGAGACTCCGACTTTGTTGCTGGTGGATGCCTGCGCTGCAGCTTGTAGGAAATGGGGTCGCACATAGGAGTCTAGGTTGCGAACTGTCTCCGGGTTGCGGTTGGGCTGGCTCTGGATTGTGAGTCAGCACGGGTCGCGCACCGTACGGAACATATACATGTAACATCTATGGCAGTTTGTCTTGGGGTAATCAATTTTGACAGTCAATTCGCAGCAACAGTTAACTTTTTGGCAACGCAAAACTTACATAATTACTTGATTATGTTGCAGTAGCTGTCAACCTTCTAGTTAATCTTCAAAATTAAGTACTCACTTTACTGGTTACAATCATTGCATCTGTCTCGATGCTCATCGGTGGATACTCATTTCAGTGCCCATAGCTTGGCTTGTCGCTGACTCGGTGTAGACCTTATAAAGTTAGAGATATGGTGAAGACGGTGTTGGGGAAGTGAAAAGATGGGGAGAACCAGTAAGAGAGCTGGAATGAGGGAGAAGTAGAGCAAAATCCGGATCTGGATAAGGTTGTTGTTAGCCAGCCCAGCAAGAATCTTGGTGACGAGTCCAGTGACGAGCATAGCTATGACCATGAGCCTACTACCTGAAAAAGTGGAGTGTTTTATTGACTGAGTATCTTGTTTTCTTATGGAATAGTTGTCAAATTGTCTGAGAAGCATTTGGAAATTTGGAGAGCAGTTGGGGAATGGTTAAAACTGCTGCCATCTGCATTATAGAATACCCCATTTTTTCAAGTGTATGTTATAGCCATGGAAAGACTACTTTTGCAACTTGTAATTGTACAAAGAGTGTATTGGCGGGCCCTCGTGATAACGTGTATGCATACGCGTGTGTGCAACTGTCTAAACTTGATGTTTAGCGATATTCATAGTGCTAATGATGTTGAGTAATCTTACTTCCCCGCAGAGAAATCTTATCCCCCCCATTTTAGGTGAGATACATTATGGCGATATATTTTGGTGATACACATCCAGTATCGAGGCTGGGTACATTAGAAATATAGAGTGTAGCTAAGATACAATTCAGATACATTATATTTTCTATGGATGAGATACTTTTTCGGTCAATTTTATGTATCGGCCCTGATACATTAAAAAGATACATTTTGGGTCTGTTAGACCTACTACCCCCCTACTAAACTCCCTCCAAAATTTTCCCCCCAATCCACTCCGCCAACGTCATAGTAGCAACCATCGGATTCACCCCCGACGGGGTCGGCAGCAAACTCGCATCGGCCACATACAGCCCCTCGACGCCCCACACCTTCCCGTTCGTATCTACCACCGAACTCCTCGCGTCCGTACCCATCCTACACGTTCCCGACGGATGGGCAGAGCTATACGGGGCCTTCACGCCAATCCTCTTGCACTCGGCTATATAGGCCTTAAACCTCTTATCTGCCGTTCCTTCTCCAGTCTTATCGACTATATACTGTGGCCACCCGGTACACTGTATCTCGTCTGCACCCGCTGCAACCAGGATCTCAGCACACGCGATAAGGCCTTGTAGCATACTAGTGTTTCTATCGAAAGTAGAGAAGTTGTATGTAAATTTAGGGGAGGAGTTACTAGGGTCCCAGGACACGACACCGGAGGAGTCTTTGTCGCGGATGATGGAGAGGAGGTAGATAGTCTGTGGGTATTGCAGGGCGCGGGAGCGCCAGGAGGCTGCGGAGTCCCAAGGGGCGCCGTAGAGGCCTTGTGCAGGGTGCATTGATGACGCGTAGATTTTGGTGCCGTAGCCGTGGCCATCAAGGTTGTCGTAGTCCGTGACTATGGCTGTCATGGGGCCGCCTTCGGCGGGCTGGGGGGTGTTAGCCTTGGTACGGAGAAGAGCAGATGAGGGATTAATACGTTGCAGTCTGTGTTATAGAACCTACCCTTAACCGATACGACTGGGTGGATCCGTAGGTTCTTTCCGATATTGTGGTTCTGGTGATGATTCTGTTGAGTATATTCCACTACATATCGATTGCGAGACTATTACCTTCAATCCGGAAGCAGCCAGGATACAAGGACTGTTCAGTGGTCCTGCACTCATAATAACCTGTAACTTTTAGCATCCCACTCAATCCCAACTGTGAGAGCTGAAAGTCCTGCCTTCTTCGCCTTAACTACCAACTGCGTCTTGCCTCCCACAACAGCGGTAATCCCCGTCGCCGCCCCATTCTCGATCACGACCTCCCTGACCGCACAATCTGGAACAAACTTTGCTCCGGCCTTCTGGGCATCGTCAAGCCATGTTATAACGCCACCACGTTTGTCGCCGGAATTACATCCAAAGCCACAATAGCCGCAGTAGTGTTCACTCCCCCCACTGTTTCTAGGGAGTATCGAGGACTTGTAGCCGAGATTTCTTGCCCCGTCCACTAAGGCCTGGTTTGCAAAGTTGTGGCGGACATTTTCGGTGGAGACGCCCATTCGCTCACAGACACTGCCTCATCATCAGCATGGACTCGCAGGTGAGATGCTATGTGACTACCGGTCTTGACACTTCTGAAATGCGTCCGTTTCCACAAACTCCAATCCACACTTCTCCGACCACTCCTTCCTCACGCTCCGATGCAGCTATCACGCCTCAGCATCCCTCACCCTGTTCGAGAGTAAAAAATCACCTGTAAACAAACCGCCCAATTGACCGTTGACCCGCCCCCCCAAGTTTTAGCAGCCATAATACTCCCTCCCCCATTCGCCGCCGGTAGTCCACCTCCACACTCATATAACCTCTCTGACCCCTCAATCTCCGTCATCGGCAACTTCTCCTGCTTAAAGAACGCCCCCTTATCCACCACCAACACTCTCAATCCCCCCCTCGCTAGTTTCGCAGCTACCACCTGACCGCCAGATCCCGAGCCCACAACAACTACATCCGTCTCCACCTGCACCTTCTTCCTATCGCCAAAATCTTCAAAGGTGAATTTTGGATGGTTCTTGGCGGCCAAGTCCTCGGCGCACAGCTTCCGCGGATCAGTGGGGTGGTAGTTAATCGCCACAGGCAATTCCTTCGAGGTCCTTAGAAACACCGCCGCCGTGAAGCCGCGGAACACATTAAACACCGCCCTAAACACTGGGATGTACGCGTTTTTCCAGCTCAACAAGATCTGTTCCCGTTGTTCCCTGGGTAGGTCCCGGAACGGCGTGGTAGTGGAGCAAAAGAGGTACGTTTTCCACCCGCCCTCCAGTGCGCAAAGGAGTTTTGCGATTTTTGCCGTGATGTCGTGGGACGTGTTGTAGGTGAAGTAGTATGCGAGATAAGGGGCGAAGTCAGGATTTTTAGTGGCTGAGGTGTGGAGGAAGGGTTCAATTCGATTCCAGTCCGGAGAGGAGAGGAGGGGGAGGACGGTGGACTTTACCTGCGCGATTTCGGGGGCAGTGAGGGAGGGGATAAAAGTATCGGCAAGGGAGAGGAAAGTTTCCCATTGTGTGGGCGTGAAAGGGTTAGGGAAGGTTTTGGAGAGGTAGGTGAAGGACATTGTGGGTTGAGTGCAGAGGCGATCAGTCGTGCGGGGATGTGGTATTTATGTGGATTCGGGAGATGAATTGTGCATATGCAGTGCAATGCTATTTGTCCGATTCATGATACTTGGACACCTAACCCTACAGCGGCGCATAGAGTCAGTTATCATTGGTTCACTGAAAGTGCTTAGTTGTATGTACTCTAGAATGAGACATAGAGAGGTTGAAGACCGAAACGGTATCCCGACTTGTTTCCTCGACACGGGAGAGTTAACCCGATGTATAGGTATAAAAACAGAACGTATTTGATGCATCTATTAGAGCTGTCCTGCGACCCCGAAATTGCAACTTTCTCGCCGTGCGTCTTGGATCTTGGTTGGCAGTTGGTGCTGCAGGTTGCTTCAATGAATGGGTGAGGCTCTAATTGATATTCTATTACAAGTAGCTTACCACAGTTGCTGGCAGGACTGCTCTATTGACACGTGAAGTTCTGCATGCTGAACCCAGTGCGAAGTGTCAGCATTAGATCACTGAATTTCAGAATCTCACATTTACAAATCCCATAACCTTAAAAATAATACTATAGTCAGCATCTCGGGAGCGCAGTACCTCCTTTATTGTTATTAGCAATCAAGGCTACATAATACCGAATGTATGTCAATAAATCCCAGCGAAATCCCAGCGTGAGACCAAATAGAGATTGGGCAATGAATCATTGGATTTTAGTCATGAAAAGTCACCATTTGTACAGAAAAGCCCACGTACTTAACTCATGGATCCCAATTAGTAGAAGCAGAATGGTGGATATGAGAGGGAGCTGCTCTCTGAAGTATGCTTCATCGGTCTATCACCCCACATCATAATATCAACTATACTCTACAGTAAACCAAGCGTCGTGAGTAACTAAAACAGACCAAAGCGGCCATTCTTCCCCCAAATCACAAAAACAGTGAGCGTTGATGGTCAGATTCAAAGAGGGCATTGCTAGAATACATCCACAACCCGCGTTCAACAAGAATTGTGACGGTTGACTTTGGCATGTGAATTCCCGCCTTCACCTTAATGCTGGTTAAGATATTATGGTTAGTTTGCATGTCGGCTCAAAAGAATTCGAAAGAAACAGTTTCATTGGACAATTGCAGCTGTGTCTTACTGTGGTACGATCAGTAAAAAACCGAACACATCACCAATCGATATCACTAGCTCTAACACCCATACCTAGTTCCAGCCATTGAGATTCACTAGTACAATACCGCAATGCAATATGAATACAAAACAAAAGCCACCAAACACCTACTCGAGAACGTTTTCCTTTCATATTCTACACTGTCATCAGTCATCACACATCCTCTACCACCGACTCCGATGCCTCCTCCTCCTCGGTCTCTCCACCACGACCCCGGTACGATGCCATATATGCGCCGCCAACATCGCCGTCAGGAAGAACAAAATCGTATCCGCAATCGCGAGACCCCATGAACTCTTAAGCATCATACACTGCTTATCCGCGGTCACGCCTACGCTTGCCCCCCAGGTGCCCACACTCCCCGTCCAATCCACACAATTCGTATTCTGCACACTCGGCGAGAGGAGCACCAATCCCGCGATGAAGACGCCAAAGAAGCAGAGGTCGATGATGCAGATGTATAGGGGAGTCCATAGGAGGCGATGGTAGATGAAGAGGGTGAAGAAGGCCCAGATTGTGGCTAGGAGAGAGACGATGAAGAGGAAGAGGATGCGATCTGGAGCTGTGGCGGGAGAGTAGGCGTCGATGAACCAGGCCAGGATACCCCAGATAGGGATTAGGGTTAGGATTTCGAAGATGCGGAATATGGTGAAGAGGGTGCCGGAGAACATTGCGGCGGTTGTTCGGGAACTGCAGTAACGATCGAAAGAACAGTACTTGAAATGGTGGATACAGCACAATTAAGTACTGGGCAATTGAAGGCTGGGGTAAGATTGGGAAACCTGCATCCAACCCATCAGCACGCCCTTGAAGGAATGACGCTAGTGATCACCACACATTGAAAATCATAACAATGACGTGGCATCCATGCGATGCGAATGCGGGCGCGTACGTCACAGTCGTGAGCTGGCGATGAATGCATTTGGCCGATCGAGCGTTTCATCCAACCACCCACTGAACTCAATGCCTGCTCGAACGTCATATCGCTTTCTTGCGAAGGGAGACAGGCGAGGAGAGGCAGAAAATCAAGCTTGTGTAAGACACCGTTCCCCGCCATCAAGATAATGAGACATGGTATCGGCATGTGTAGGGATGGCGCTTCGCCGAGCCGCAGGAGAATCCCGACACACGATTCCAGCCTCTTGCCGCCTAGAACCGGCATTGAGCATCGCACTGCGGTTAATGCCGCATCGAGACTTTCGAGTGATATCGTGAAGCGCCCGCATGAAAAGTACGTACAACTATTCCTTGTTGATTATCACATCCCCCCAACCACCGCACCAGATCGTTCTTCTCCAATCACAAATATTTCCGGCAAGCACCCCTCCAAACCCCCTCCCCTAAATCCTCCCCGTCACAAACTTAACTCCCACCTCCACCTCCAAATTCCACATATACGCCACCCAAACTGCAATCACTAAATCCCTCTTTCGTTCGTCCCCCTCCACTCCCTGAACCAACTCAAGCGCTCTCATCCTCTCTCCCTCCCCCGTCTTATATTCAAACATGCTCGCCAACTCCCTCCCCTCCGCATCCAAAATCACATTCTTCCGCACCCTCACACTCGCCCGCTCCTGACCGTGTAGGAATACCTCGCTCTTGTGCTTACTGCTCGCTGAAACGTGGACCTGCGCCCGCGTGTGCGAGGAGGTGAGTTGGTACCCGACGAAGGGGAGGCGGGTGATTTTGTAGACTTGCCGGTAGCGGGGGAGGGCGGGTGGGGTGGGGGTGGTGGTCGAGGAGAGGGTGAGAGAGGGGAGGTTCGTGGTTAGGGGCGAGGGGATGTGGTAAGAGGGGAGCGTGGGGGAGGAGGTGCAAGTTATTGTTGTTGTTGCAGTGGAAGGGGTGATGGCATAGGTTGTTTTTTGTGGGGAGGGAGAGGCGTTGGGCCGGTGAAAGAGAGATTTGAGAGACATCGTTGAGGAGGAGAGAGGGGAAGGGAGACGTGAGGGTGATGATATGTAATATCACGTGACATGGCTGTGTAGCGTGGGATGCATAGCCTCACGAGAGGTTTGCCTTGCGTCGGCAGATGGGGACAGCTGAAGCTGAACTACAGCCTTGCGGAAGGGCCACCGAGCGGTACATGGCTGCGCTTTCCTCCGTCGAGTTTGGAGTACTGCACACAAATCCGTATCTTTATCTAAGCCACCATCTATCACATGACCACGCACAAAACCACACAGGATCGAGGTCTCCGCAAGATCTCCGGTCTTGTACTCGATCAACTATCTTCTAAGGTCTGGCGGAGTTAGCAAATTTAGTGGTGATATTGCGGACGGAGGGGATTAGGCTGAATTGGTAAGAGAGCAATGAAAATGAAGAAATGGTGGAGGATATCTTGGGGAAGTCTTTTGGTGTTTGTTGGCTATGGTACGGTCATCTCATATTGTCATTTACAATTGAGTGACCTTCTAGAGCAATACAGTCATTCTACCAATTCCTCCCGCCTTCACCTGTATCCTGTTCTGAGACCGGCCTAGGTAGCAAACTCCACCCCGCCCACGTACAACCGTGGAAATGCTACAGTGGCGATTCTATGAGGGGAAGTTGTTGTGCTGTAACCATGCCGCGTATGGCTATCACTATAGAGGTAGTGGGTGACTTCTGCCGGTCGAGCATCACTATATAGCACTCGAATGTAAACTTACGGCTCAGCAACCCGGCGCGTCTCCGGATTATCACCCCCAATATCACCCACACTATCACCATCACCACCAGCGGGCCAAATTGAAAGCATGTATTTTCAAAAATCTTTCTGATGTTGTATTGCACTATTAAAACATTAGTGTAGAGTATATGCCTCTCTCATATGACTAGCTACACACATCCGCTACCCCACAGTTTGTTGATACACACTGGCGTGTACACAGCAGGGGATAAACTATGGGAAATCCAGATTAACGGTGGCCGACACACGTTAGCCAATACACAGCAGTAGATACACAGCGCCAGGTATAGCAGTGGATATATAGCAGAAGATATTGTTGCGACTATGAAGGGGAGAACTGCGTGTATTGGCTATGATATGGTAACTATCTAGGTATAGGTCTAAAGGTCCAAGATGCGTAGGGAAATGGAAGAGTAAAGTGTGAAGTCTGAAAGGGTAGTCACAAACCTTATGGCTCTATCAACAGATATATATGCAGGACACACAGTAATAGACTCTCGATCTCTGCAGTTGCAGATATATCTATACTAGTAGTATATACAGTAGCAGATGCACGGTAGCAGATACACGGTTATAAATACTAGGGTGCACAGCTGTGAATACACGACAGCAAAAATACAGCGGTGAATATACAGTGGCGAATATACAGTGGCGAATATGCAGCAGCAGATATATAGCGGTACCAGTGTATATTTAGCAGGGACAGCGGTGGATATGCAACAACGGAGATTGCGAACTGCAAAACTATTTTTGAGTGGCAATTCTGTGTTAATAGAGCAGGCTGAAATTAAGCACATCTCACCGATTTCAATGGAAGCAAGCTGGAAGGTCTGGCAGATATCTCTACCAGTTCACTACGCCCAAATAGAGCTTACAAGGGAGCATCATTTTCTCAAAGCCTCCGGTGCTAGTTAGTTATATCATAGAACTGTATACGAACATTAGAACAAATGAAATTTGAAAAAGTTGTGCATATAAATAATAAAGAAATTGAGTACTCTTTGTCATTTCACATCATGAGGATTAGTACCGCGTTCCTTCTGTTAGAGGTGGCCACTAGTGGTGAGGGTGATAGTGGGGGTGATACTGAGGGTGATGGTCCGGAGACGCGCCGAAGCAACCCAATCAGGCTCGCGGTGACTATATGTTCTTCTGGTAAGGTTTTTGACGCACGCACCATCTCCAGGAATGATAGATGTGGTTTCTGTGGGACGCTGGGTGTACCGGGTTCAGTTGATCATGATCTACTCATGAATTTCGCGAATTTGAGAAACAAGTCACAGGACGGCACCGAGCACCACCAGTATTAACCCTTTCAATCTATCCCTCCGCTATTATAACCTAGAGTCTATATTTCGATTGGCGAGGTATATCATTGGAATCGAGGGGGAGGAGCGTGGGGATATAAGTATATACGATATACAGAAAGCACCGGCGCCACGACCTTGGCTTGGGATACGGGTTTGTACACCAGCAAAGTAATCGTATCTGTCTGAACATTCAGCCTACAACCTGAGCTGGCCTTCAGGCTTTCCATAGCAGACCTCTGACTAGCTCAACCGCGATCCCTTGTAGAGAGGTATTACATGCTCATTAGCTGATCATCAGCTGTAATTAGTAGTGCTCTCCGCCGCCTCATTTCATCTATCTTTCTATCAGTGCAGCTGGTATCGGCTTAGAGAAATTTGTTTTTATTCTAGGGGGTAGAATTTATCTTTGGATTGTTCGAATTCTAGGGAGCGTATACAATTAGGTGGGTGTGGTGTTTCGTCATAAAGCATCTCTCTTGGCCACCGATTAAAGCGGCCATTCGAGATTAGATGGATGATCGACTTGTTACAGTCTCGTTCCGGTGAGATGAATGGATTTTCCCGTGGCAAATATGTACCCCGCAGCGGTGAGAAGTTGGACCACTCACACATCAGGATCCCTATGGCTGGCATTGAGTCTAATCATAACGTACCATCGTATTCACACCACGTCACCGCTGCGGGGGGCGTGCCCGCAAATTGCCAGTCGATACCCTTGCTCTATACTCGCTCCAGAGCTGTAGAACCTAGATACAGAGGTAAAAATAAGATTATGACGTGGCCATACCGCTTTTAAGTGCTAGCCACCGAATCATGATTGTAGGGGGTACCTTAATCTTTTCGCTCCAATTTAGTACCGGGTAGAGATATAGCCCGGGCTTGCTTTCCATCATCACGGTTCCATCCTTTGGTAAACGGCGACCGATGACTAGCTTAGCTGGCAGGTAGTGGTGCTATAAATACCAAGTGCGGTAAACAGCATGGTTCAAAACCGCAGGTTGGTGCTGTAGATATCAACCTTACAAATGCTAGAAACCTCGACGTTCGAGGAACAGAATAATACTGTTAACATCAAGGCTAAAACCTGTATCCCCATTCTTTTGGTCGTTTGGCCGTGCAGAAAACACGGTATGGTTCAGCTTGACTGAGGGCTAGTGGAAGCGAATTGGCAGGTGGGAATCGACCGGCGGCTAGCGGGGGCGAGCAATTTGGCCGACGGAAGGGACGGAGGAAGGTGGCCGAAACCTTGAGCTTGAGCCAAATTGTGAGCTTGAGCTCGAGCGTGAGCCCGAACATGAGCATGAGCCAGAGCTTGAGCCAGAGCTTGAGCAAGAGCATGAGCTAGAGCTTGACCTAGAGCCTGACCTAGAGCCTGAGCATGAGGATTGAGCTAGAGCCTGAGCGTGGAAGGGAATGGAGGAAGCCAGGAGCGAGGGAAGGGGTATATAAGAGGAACGGAGCGGCAGTGGTTAGGCAAAGCAGTGCCTTCAGCTTCAAAAACCCACCCACCCGCATCCCTGCATATACTGATGCTAGCTCTGTATGTTTTCGACTCTACACTCGGTGAAATGGCTTCCAGCCAAGAATAGGAGAGTCCAGGTGGAGCGGCGGCCTCCGCTCCCCCGAGGCGGCACCTCTGTTTATGCTTCGTTTACTGTTTCGTTTCAGTCTTTGCTTTCGTGCCTGTTCTAGCGCTGAAAATGTCTGTATATGATTGAATAAAGTACGTGCTGGGGAAGAGCGAGTCCACTAGATGGTATCTTTTGCGTCTCCTTTGTTTTCCACTATCACGGTTTCAATTTTTTGATAAGCAAGACCGATGCCTAGCGTAATTGATATGGTGCTAGATGATGTAAACACTTCAAGGTTCGATATGTTGTATATACCAAAGTTCACAGGTGCTATAAACACCAAAGTTGGGGCCTGTATCCTTATTCTTTGCCTGGTTAGACGTGTGAGGGTATTTTTTTTTTGTCATCATTTCTCAGGTGGATTTAGTCCTCGTCTTGGTACGGCAGCCCTGACGAGAGTAGCATATATATATCTCAATAAGGCACATCCTATACTGAGTGCTTAGTAACCATTTTACACCGGACCTTACTGTACCCTGCGAGAACAATATCGAATTTTGGCACCCGAGTAATGATTGCCTGGGACAGGGTCGACTACATAGATATGCATATTCCCCGGAAACCAGGACAAGGAAAAAAGCTAAATGCATTCACCAGCCGGTTGCAGTAGAAGTGCCAAGCTCGCATTCCTAGTCGAAGGTAAAGAAGCATCAATCCTTGCCTGGAAGTAAATGAAATGCGGGGACGTTGGAAGACCAGTGATGGATCAAGGATGCCCATTAACGGCGTGCCCACCCCTTCATAGCACGAAGTTTTATATTTCTTCCTGGTTGCAATGTTTCTCCTCATACAGTATCGACGGAGAGTGAGCTTTTATGAATGGTGCCCAGGGAACGGAGTAGCGGAAGGCACCCAATACGAAACGTCGTTTAGTCCCGTGACTGGTTCGCCTACTCAAGGTGAACCGCAAAAACTAGCGAAATACTCGCTAGCAGGCTTGTAGTGCTTGATTGAGGCGTTGCTACCCAGTATCCTCACTTGTTGGTATTCTAGACGAGTCTAATGTACTTGCCGTCCCAGACTTTCGGACTATGTGGCTCTGTAACGATAGCACTGTTACTTTGCTACATTTTGCGAGATTTTATGTGAGGTTGGATGGATGTGGTTCTGGACTTTGTGAATGTGTCTGCAGTGGATGTCATTGCGGATCGCTGCGTATGAGAAGTTCGCTGGTTGCTGAAGCAATAATGAGGATCGGGGATGAATACCCACCACAATTTGTTGGCATCTCCACCCATCCACCACTTATTGACAGCACTAGATTCTGGAAGCTTCCCTGACATTGTTAATGGCAGTACTTAGGGGGCTGTCGCGAAGTTTTTTTCGGTTCCCGGCCCGGCTAGCCGCTTAGCTTAGTAGCTGCCCTCACGCCGTATCTCATACGCCTCGAGTTACTCGCTCGTAGGTTTGCTCGTCGCCGACTCAAGTAGCGAGGGGGTATATATCACAACAAATGCGACTCCTTATCAACACAATCGCACACAAAAATCATTTTACTCACCGATGGTTTCTGGTGGCAGAAAAACACTCTAGGCCCTCCATTCCAAGCTGGAGTTGTGGTAGCATAGGCAATATGACGCTATTTGAATGGGGCGTGAGCCACGTATCTTTTGGCTGAAACAGTAATTAAACTAACATCACATGATGCCAGCGGTAGCCCTAGCCCTGCAGTTCCCCGATAATGAATGCGCACCGGTGTGGGTGTGTTCCCACTAGGCAACGCTTTACCCCGGATCAGCGTGACCGTATATTGCCAACTAGATATGATGAAAGGGTACAGAAAATTGGAACAGAATTTCGATCGATCTATACAAGTATCTATGAGAACAGGGAATTGGGCGTTCCAATTTTCGTACATATATATATTCCTTGTCCAACGATAAGCGTCGAACGTTGCGGTGAGAACAACCCTGGGATCAAATCTATTGTGTGAACCATATGGAACAATGATCCACTAACTATTATGCTGGTCACATGAGTCAAACACTGAAGTGATGAGAGACATCCCAGGTCAGATCTTAACGGCATTGGATCGTATGGACCTAACTCTATTCAATCATCACTGCGGGAAATCTACCGGTACATAAGCGCCTTCCTCTGGGGCACAAAACAACGGCCACTCACTCACGTGCCCATTTCCTCTCAAACGAACAAACTCATGATTATTACTTCCATCCGTCAGTCACCGCCTGCCGCATACGTTTAGAGCGAGAACTAATGAATAGGACCTGGTGTTAGTTTACAGATGGCATCTGTCTGATGTCCTTCACATATTACTAACATCGCATTTCTGGCGCTGATGAGTAAAAAAATACGGGAAGAGAGCTGAAACTAGGAACGGAGGATGCCATATGAACACCACTTATGAAAATTTATATTCGGATGGGTATGCATGCATTGCGCCTCGTGCTAGGGCTGCAAATCGATCTAGGATCCTTCGCTATGCAGCAAGAAGTGCATACAGTAACCTCCCCTCGGCTAACCGGGCATTGAGGTGTGGATCAACGTTTCCATGTTGATCTTCTCGAAGTTCTCCAGTTTCGACACTTCGATGTTTTGTTAGGTGCTGCGGCCATATTGTACCCATAAGACGGGATCCCATGATGTGCTGCTTTATGAACAGGAATTATATACCTCCTTATATCGTCGAGTATCAGTACCCACACTCATTCGCCAAGCTCGGTATCAGCCCCCTTAGGAGATGTTCTGTTCGCGAGCTTTGTGACAATTGGCTGAAACTTACTCGAACCGGGTACTGTAATTCTAAAGTTGAAAAAAGCAAGTCAGATTGTTTATTCTCTGCATGAGCATGCATGGCACCCCTGCCAGTCCAATTCAGTATGCAGGCAGTCACCCGGTTCTGCTGCTGTTCCCCACAAGCCGTTGCGTGCTTTGATTTTATGTTTATCATAAGAGGGGAGTAATTAATATTCCAGGGCGATATGCGGGGCTAATCGCTAGTCGTTATGGCCGATGTGGCAGCATTTGTTTATATTGCTGCAGCTGGACATAATAGGCAGCGCTGAATATGTGCCTGTGATACAGCGTCCTTACTCTCCCATCTCACATCAAAGTCATATGCGCGCTGCCTTGATTATCTATTACACAAATCCCAGGAAATACATCCTTATGTGTCAAACAAACCAAGATGTTTGCAATTGGAAGGGTGGCAGTATATGTATAGAAGCTCGGTGGCGGGGAGCAACATACAAGCTCACGTACGGTTCCACAGAAACGCCTTTGCTGCGATCCAGTAATATAGAACTTTGTGGATCCTGATCTCAGAATTCTTTCCTTCTTTCCTTTCTTCTTTCCTTCCATCGTGCTTTCTTTTTTGTCTGGGCTTCGTAGCTGGGCGTTCAAATATTAACCGAGGACCCACTTAAGTCTTGCTCTTGCCTCCGAGACTTACATGGCTTTACTTTTGAACAAAAGCCACAAACGCCATCATCTTCTAGCCTTGAACCCAAACAGCACCAACTCCAAACATCAGCACTTCCCACGTCTTCATTCCAGAAAATCCTGTATTACTGCGAAACCCCTTGCCATAAGCTCTCCTAAGAAGCCCGACTAGCTAGTTGGCTCCGACGCTGAAATATATACACATCGCATTCTAGCTTCAGTATTTTTCTCATTTTTACTCCGCTGTTTCCATGGCTACTGCCTCGGATCATTCACACGAAACCTACGATAAGGCAACCCTCACCACGCTATGGGTCTTCACAGGTGTCGCATTGGGGATCATTATCACCCGGCTCATATGGCGCTACCGTCGAGGAGAGCACTTCTACGGGGGTGACATATGGATGGCCATTTCGATAGCTCCACTGCTGATGCGGCTGATTTGCACCTATTTCGCGATCGTCTTCCTCACCGCCCACTTCGACCACCATAAGTACATAGAAGCGGATATGAGTGAGGCGGAGGTACGGCGACGGATAATTGGAAGCGTGACAATCCTTCCTGCACGAGTGTGCTACGCTGGGTTTCTGTGGTGCATGAAGGCCTCGATATTGAATTGGTTCGAGAAGGTTACGGGGAATGAGAGACCTTATGACTTGCTCATTAGAGTAGCTTATGGGATCCTAATCTTGTCGTTTATCGGTGTTGTGATGGTTACGTTTCTCGAATGCCATCCTGTCAAGTTGTACTGGCAGGTTTGGCCAGACCCTGGGGATTGCGTGGCTGCAAAGACACAATTGGTGACGATGGGTGTGTTGAATATGTATTACTCCCCGTATCAACCGTATTCTTCAACATTGGCTAATATACTGATCTCAGCACTACTGATCTCTATCTGATGGCTATCCCACTCCCGATCGTCTTCCAAGCCCGCCTCCCGGTCATGCGCAAAATCCAACTTACCCTCCTCTTCAGCGTCAGCTTGTTTGTAGTCTCAATCACCATCATCCGGATGCCCATCATTATCGGAGACAACGTGCTGCAGAAATCTCGGTCGCTGTGGGCATCGATAGAAGTGATGGCAGCCTGCCTAGTGGCCAACGCCCCCGTACTCAACTCGTTCCTACATACGCTCCGCCAGAACCACCCGCCTCAAAACCAGTACTCGAGCATGACACCCAGCTCCCAGAGGAGGCAGGCGAGGATGCCGGTGACGGGCGAGGACAGCTTTGGCTCACTGCGGAGGAATGATGAATCTGTATGTCGCTTCGTTGTTATGAGTCTGGCGTTCGCATGTGCTAACTTAATGTAGGCCGGGATAGAAATCAATTCGCAAAAGGAGGACCCAGAAACAATGGGAAGTTAGAGTCCAACATGGTCCAAGGAGTTAATGGGGAGGCCGGGAGAAGGCTTGACGGATCTGGATTTTCCAACTCCACCTTCCTCATGCACAGTAGGTACGAAAGTAAGATCTAATGTATAGTCTATGGGCGTTACTTTGAAGGTTTTGGCGTGTGTGTGCTTTTGAGGAGCTCTATTTTGTACTATAACGATTGGGTCGAGGTTGGGCGTTCGGGAGCTTTGTATGTTGTCAAAATTTAGTGGGCATGATAGATACTTAGTGCTTTTCGTTTTATTTTGGGTGACTGGGCGTGGGGATGGGTTAGGTATTTCTAGTAGCAAACGCTTCTAGAGGTGCGATAGGTTGATATGATGAATGTGAGGGAGGATACTTGTGACACAAGTACATTCCAACCTCTCAGGTTCATGCAACCCTAGGCATTCTAGATCTATTCTGCGCACCGCAGAGCCTAGCCATCACGTCCCTCGTAGGTTGCATACTATGCTCACGGCAACGGCAATGTCGGCAGCACACCACTGATAAGGTAACAGGCAATACCGCCAACGAAGGATGCTAGTGGGCTAGGCTGGAGTTGTGGATGATGCTCAATATCTAGCTATAGTTGTGGGCTCATATTTCTAACCACAGCACTCTCATCGCACTACCGTCTGTTTATCTGCAGATACGATTCCATATTGATTCTGATGCACTGCCGAGTCGCACACTACACCATATATGTAATTCATGCATGCTGACACTCTGTGCCACCTTTTTGACCACACTTGATACTATAGCAGGTAGCCGTCTGCCTCCTTCGCAAGCTTAGTCGTTAGAGGTATCAAGCAACGCTTGTCGAACATGGTATAAACAAGAGAATATACGTACTCCACCCACTCATAGTTAGATAAGAAAGTACTGTATGTTATGTCGCAATGGGAATGTGCCACTGGCACCAGTGCTCCTCCATAAGCAACATACGTACCTATTGCTGAATGAATAGAATAGTACTTAGGAGATGCCCCTATATATCGAATTGTGATTGAGGCGAAGCTAAATTCTCCTATCCAGATCCAAGGAAAGATCCTTCAGAGACATATATGGAGTACACATAATGGGACAGTGACTCTACATAAATTTGACGAGGCTCTCGTACCTAGCTGAATGTAATATAAGCAAAAATATATACTGTCGCCTTGTGGGATTAACCCGGTAGTTCAGCTGATCAGGCGCCTTCGAGTAAAAGTGTTCTCTTTTAGAACTTTATCTTTGTCGCACTATCTACACACATCTGCACTTGACTTCAAATATATTTACACCAGCAGTTCTCATAGCCCCAATTTTATATGCAGACATGTATATGCTCAGATCACATCGGTTGAAACCGATGTGCCATGGTTTCGCCGTGTGAGAGTAGCAACACCTGGCCGACAGATCTTGTCCTACCACCCACGTGTTGCGGCGTCATTACACTGGCAATTATCGAAACCTTCGCTCGTATCGTATTGGTAGGATAACGGAAGCGTGTAAGCCCTATCTAATGTAGCATTCAAAGGATAAAAATGTCTATAATTATGGACGCAGTCTGATAGAGATTCTAGGGTTCTCCTAAAAATCGTGTGATTTCTGTCTAAAATCCTGTTCAAAATATTCTCATTATACTGTCATTTTCTGCACAAATTTTGAAGGAAAAAGAAATTAAACCCTTTATTTATTGTGACCCAATTGTACTGCAAACGACAAGCTACAACATTAATTGCCACATCATCTTGAGTTATATCCAACTTCTAGTGCCAACATGGCGTGGAATTTCGTGCAACTTATATAAAAGGTTCTGAAGAATTTTGAGCTCAAAAGTCTAAATTGTAATTAGGTAGCAGTGTTTAGTTAAATTCCTATAGTTAATGTGATTGATAGAAATATTATATTCAAAAGGGAGTTTTTGGTTGCTGATTGTAGAATTAAAGTTTTGTTTCTGTACTCAGATACAAGGGTATTTCGGGCGCGGTTACACAGAGCAAAAGTGCCCCCGACACATGCAACGAGAAATACCAAGATCCTCGTCTTTCACCACATAGCAAATACTGAAGCACTTGACAATTTTCGGAGGGCTCATCGGCACAAGTGCAAAATCGACTATAGACTGCGCTACGCGTACACGCGAACATGCGTGGCTTATAACAAGCTTCCCGTGGGCCCCTACACGACCCGCAGTCTATAGTCATTCATAGTCGATCCATAGACATGTGCACATGGGCCTATATATGATGGAGATGCCAGTCTTTACTACCGGCAGCTAGCGTGAACCACGGGATTCAGGTTGACTCATCCTGTCCGTATATGGGATTTGGGATATGTAGCTAAAAACCGAAACCCCGGGCCGGTATTGGACGGGATTTCGTGTCATTTCGTATTAAATTGATAAAAACGTCCGTCTCGTAAGAACGAATGCTTTGATTCAAGATCGGACATGACAGGCTAATAGAATCTATTTAGTAGAACATTTCACGTCTAACAATCATCCTTATCGGACAAATATTCGTGGATTTGGCATGGGTAGATCGTGGGGGGTTACTAGGGCAGTCCTCCAAATCTCACATGCCAACTCCACGAATAGTTGTCCGATAAGAAAGATTGTTAGAAATGAAATGCTCTACTTATTGTGATCTAGTAGCTTGTGGTGTCTGACCTTGAATTTCAGAAGCCGTTCTTATGCGGCGGACGTTTTTGTGTTTTGGGACTAGGAAAGACTCAGAATGCAAGCCCCGTTGTCATACCGTGATTTCGCCGGACCTGGAGAAATCCTGTCTATTCTCGTCCCATTTTTATCCCGTGCTTCACACTATGGCAAGCTTCGCTGGTACTGTACACACTATCGATACTATCATTGAGAGCCTGCTTGAGAGCCTGCTTGAAGAGAGCGCTTGAGAGAGCGCTTAAGGAGGCTTCAGGGTGGTTAGTGCTTTCCATGGGAAGCTTTGGGTTGCCAGTGATGGAAACTTTGGGCCGATGGAAAAGTCTAAGTCTGTGGAAGCTTTGACATTGACATAGCCAACCTACGTGCCGAAGTGCTGGCTGGTACTGCCACCATCACCATCACCATCACCATCACAAAGAAAGAAGCATGAGCAACCCTGGACCGAATATGTGCGCACACATAAGTCCAAAATCGATGGGAAACGGGTTGCAGATTCCGCTAGAAAAACTAAGTCGGAGATCTGCTCTCCTCAAGATTCAATTGTCTACCATTGCTGCAGAATCTAAGGCTGCAATTGTCAGCACCATGACCGTGAGACATCGTGAGATCCTGTCGCGGTTGGCACGCTAAAGATAAGGTTCAAAATATGAAATCAACCGACGTCATGATTTCGGCCATCCACCTTACCCCGCCCCTATACCCCGCCCGCCACACTCCGCCCGCTGTACCCTACCCGCTACACATCGCCCACCCACACACACCGTCCAAATACACTCCTCACTGCCTGGTTTGCCAAGACTTCCCCTCTTTTGGTGGGGTCGCGGCTTTACTTTGGATTTATTTTCCTATACCTGTGTGTATCTGCTTGTTTCCCCGAGAAGTGAGTGTACCCCGTCGATTATAACGTTCGATACCACTCAGCATCGACGCCGACCGGTAGTCACTCAGTACAACTCGCCTTTTCGGGTGTTTTACGCCAGTTATACGACGCTTTCGACATTCCAGTGAGAGATACGGTTCCAGGGTGTGAGAGCGCAGCGAGTTCAATGAAGAGAATCTGAGGACAGCACACTCCGCCCAAGCACTCCGAACGGCTACGATGGAGAAGACCCGCTGCTCGGGCACTGCGAGTACTAGTACAAGTGTGACCTAGTACCATTCGTCCACCCCATAATGAGCCCGACAATGGTCAGCGCGCTGTGTATGACCTTGGGAGTTACAGTCCTGGACCTACGAATCCTGCCTAACCGCGAGTGTGTGCCCGTGTTGATGCGGCGTTGGCTGCTATGATAGAGCGACTTTTGGCGGCGGCTGGGGTATTCCACTGCGATCACATCATATGAAACCCTGGATGCAATGATTCCAGTAGTCCAGGGGTGGACCAGTCCAGACTAGTCCGATCCCCGACTAAGCCCTACCTCAGACTAGACCAGTACCGCAAAAAATCGTGTCGTAGTTCAGATCAGTTCAGACCGGACTGACCCCGGTCTAGACCAGACCAAGCCCTACCCCAGACAGGGACCGTCCGGACTGGTGGAATCATTGCCTGGATGGCGATATCGAGGGACTTCAACATGCAAAGGGATCAAGTAGGGTAATGCGGGTTAATTAATTTTTTTTTAATTTCTTTGGTAGAACCGGAAGGTGGCTCGGAGTGGTAAGGCTGTTTAAGGGTATTCGGGTGGGGATCCGGGGGGAAGCCACCGCGAGGTGGGAGAACATCGGGCGGTTTTCGTTGCGAGTGGAAGGGAAAGTGCCCGGAGGTTGCAAAGGGTGCTTTCGCGACTTTGCCAAGGGGCTGAACTCCCCGAGGAAGCAATTGGGATTTGGGGGGGTGGAAGAAAGTGTACTTATGTCATGGCCGCGTACGGCCGAATACATTATGATACAAACGAAAAAACAAAACACCCCGCCCACCTGACGCCTAGCGCCTGCTACTCAGCGAGCCTCTGTATCCAAGCGCGCTTGATAACCTGCACTCAAGAGCACTTCTTGGGAGCATATTTGGGAACGTACAGTTAAGCAGGCTGGGAGTGTGCAATCGAGTGCACGCGGGAGCGTACGTGGGAGCGTACTTGGGAACGTACTTGAGAACGTCTTCAGAGCGTACTTTGGAGCGTTCTTGGGAGCGTACAGTCAAGCAGGCTGGGAGTGTACAATCGAGTGCAATTGGGAGCATACTTGAGAGCGCACAGTCAAGTGAACTTGGAAGCGTACAATTGAGCGTGCTTGGGAGCGTGCTTGGAAGTGTGAAATGAAGTGCGTTTGGAAGCGTAGAGTCAAGTATACTGTACGCAGAATCATGTATAGTATCGTATTGAGTACAGATAATTGCCTGTGTATCAGTTATCTAGTCAACGCACAGGTCTATAGGACTTCATAGTACCACGCGTCAAATATCCTATGGAATACCGTCCGAAAAACAGCTTCTCTATGAGCTGCGCGTCGCGCATGGTCATTTTTCTCGGTGACACTATATGAGACATCATATGAGATACTATACACATTTGCAGACGCAACTCAACACGATCATAATGACAAGATATGAGATGCAAAGAACCGACGAGAAGAAAGGAACTCGTGCAATTGTACCGCAATCATTACAAAGGAAAAAGGGTGTACAGAACAATTAACCAGAAACGACTACCGAAATAGACATCTTTAGTTAACCGCAACAAGCACATATTGGGATAATTGATACATACGCCAGTAAAACGGATGAGAGTATGGCTCATGGCTGTACTTGTGACAAAAGTTGAATGGGTGAAAGCATGTCTCAGGCCGCACTGAAGAGTATGCCCGGCGGTCAGTCGCAGGAGATCCCGCCGCAACAGGAGCACCGATGTCCGATCAACTGGGTATAGACATGGGCACGGAGATCGAAGTCTACCTGATTCAGGTGTGAAAGATGGCCACACACATACACACATAGCTCCTGACGAGGACGCTCACATACACACAATTAGACACGTCACACAGTGGTCTCTGTCCTAATATCCTTCTCATACACAAGTCCCATCAAGAGAGGAGACCATAATCAATAACGAAGACATGAAAATCTATCACGGTTAAGAAAGCCCTAGTATATATACATAGAATAACGAAGAAAGTTTGTTGACAAGCTAACTACACTGTGATATCTCATCTCTAGTTGGGAGATGTGGATGGAATAGCAATCATCTGGATAGCTACCGCTGCTCTGAACCCCGAGATTGATAATAACGATATCTACACAACACTATCGGAAAATTGGCTAGAAGGCCTCTACATACCCATGATTTTCGACAGACCTAAACAGCACTGCCACAGGGCATCTACGTATGCACCATCATCGATCACATGCATGACACCACCGGAAGGTTGACGGAAAGGCCCTACGCACCCGCATTCATCGTTGCCTAAGATACTACGGCAGCAATGATGCACTACGACTCATGTATAACGACCATGAACAAAATTACGACCTTGTCCCTGTACGCCAATTCTGGGCATTGAGATTCACCGAAGCACCAACAGTACCAGATCAGCACAGACAGAAAGCCCTCATCACCACGACTCTTAAACAATTCGGCTTGGAGTATGCTCACAGTGCATTGCTACCATTCCCATGGATCATAATGTCAAGCTAGATTAGATTGAGAATCAGGGGAACGAAGGAACTAGAGGATTTCAAAAACTAGGAAGTGTTGCTACGTCTGTATAGTCTACGTTCCGCCGTTTAACCAATATGAACATGCCCTTCTTGCCCACTCAGCGCAACCCTAGCACAGCACACACCACCGCATCGCAGAAAAGGACCTTCCCAGGGTTTTCCCGTTGTGCATATGATGCGTAGAGATATTGTAGTGCAGGACTCCATGCGTGGTATGGGTGCAGTGTTCGAAACGGGCCGGGCCGGGCCGGCCCTGACGTCTTTAGGCCCGGCCTGCGGGCTTTATATCAAGCCTGGCCGGCCGCCCTTAGCGCGGGCTTTTCAGGAGAGAAGCCTGGACGGCCCGGTAGCCCTTGCGGGCCGAGTGATTGGTTGTGATTCACGCCGGCGGGTGGCACACACACATTGAAAATGTCATAGAGCCATAGTATCCAGTGTTCTCAACCGTCCCGTCCGTCCCGTCCAAGCATAAGAATGACGGAAGGACGGCCGATGTCTGCAGGGGACGGTACTTTGACCGTCCCCAGCCGTCATCCACAGTCCCCGGCCGTCATCGGGCGGTTACCGTTTATACTT
>Ga0307514_10000603_pt1 | contig 67106 bp, 63 predicted proteins | sample 16_EM_MG_FD_203088 | JGI IMG/M metagenome (GOLD analysis project Ga0307514, IMG submission 203088) | Populus trichocarpa ectomycorrhiza microbial communities from riparian zone in the Pacific Northwest, United States - 16_EM | ecosystem: Host-associated > Plants > Roots > Unclassified | place...
TAAAACATTTCCGTTTAACCCCCCCCCCCCCCCCCCCTCACTCTCATACGACAGAATAAGTTCTTCACATTCTCCACCGCTTTAATTGTCGCGTAATGACTACGGCCACAGGCTTGATGAGCCGCAGGATAGCCAGGGAAACAATGGTGTAGAGATTGGGCCGGAATAATGTAGGTGCGGTTTCTGGAAGCCCTCCCGTAGCTGTAGACGCGTGGATGGACTCGTTTCTATAGCGGAGTGTGAGTGATGACGTAGCAACGATGTAGGAGACTAACCATGCAATAGAGATCTTCTAGCAGATGGGGTTGAATCAAAACTGACACATCGTGGATAGAGTATTCTTCGCAATAGATGCGGAAAAGTGGCAGGTCTCTATACTGCGGCGGCTACAGCTGGCCAAAACACAATGATTATGGCCTGTATGTTATTCTCTCGACTGTTGTAACCATTCGAGTTATAATTTAGGTGATATTCCAATGAGTAATTATCAGTGTAAGACGATGTATAAGGTTGAAAGTTGTATTTAAGTAGTGAAGGGAGTATTTCAATAAAGCCACTGTATTCCATGTCGGAACCCGTGCCGAAACCTGTGCCGAACATCATGCTGATGCGAGTTGAACTAGACTTCACACGATGGCAGTTTTCTCTGGCTCCAACCTCATGCCGTCCAACGAACGCCTCTACACAAAATTCATCACCGATGAAATCAGATACATTTTTGTTTTGTTTTCATACTGTATTCACTCTACTTAGAGTATGACAGCCCCTTAATCCCCTCCGCCCCCGGGCTGGCCCGCTAGATGGCGGAGCTCCACTCCTGCTACCCGTCGTCCCCTTCTGACAAAAGAAAGCATCTGAAAAACGGTCAAATAGAATACAAAGGAAAAGGGATGAAATCATGGAGAGCCCGCCGGCTCTTACTCCTCCGCCCATTTTGGGCGGGAACTTCCCGACATCAGTAGCCGCCAGGAAGTCCATCACCGCTTTATCGCACTTCTCCATGGAGAGCAGCTCAGAGACTTGCACGTGTCGGCATCTGCCTGCTCTCCATCCAGTCGCTTTTCCCACCTCTTTCCAGAGCAGTTTCTGCTGGTCTTTCCATCGGCTGCAGTGGCGGAAGAGATGTTCCCGCGTCTGGGCCGCCGTCCTGCCTGTTGACTAGGGATTTGGCCCGGTGGCTTCCCTAGTGTTTGGTGCTGGCGGGCTCGGGCATGAGGCCGGTGGCTTACGGCCCTCATTGGCCTCGCCTGCCCCCACCAGCCTCGCCTGCCCCCATGGCGAGGAGGCGGGCTCGGCACTGGTACTCGGCATTGGGCTCCGGCTTTGGTAGTCGGCATTGGGTTTTTCCTTCTCTCTCTTTCATATATAAGTTCATAGTTTTCCTTCTCTTTGGATCGACAGACAATTCTTCATCTTCTCTTCTTCTCCATCATCTTCTCGTGTCAACACTGCCTCCGCCGCCGCACCACCAGCATTTATCGTCGTCTCGTTGTCCGAACCGTTTTAGGTACGTGCCCACTGGCGCGTGTCCGGACTTCAGTCGGTAGAATCTGGCTGCCAGAGGCTTCACACTATTCATTGGGATGGGTCTCTTGCTTCCAGCTTTGCCTTTCAGCCTGTAGCCGTGATGTTTAATGCATTTGTCGGTCTCCCACGCAGCCTTCGCCGCCGTCTTTGCTTCTGAGATTCGTCTGGTCCTGTTCGCCGCCAAGGTGTATACTCGCTCTCGTACTGTGCCTAATCTGCGGCCCTCTCTCGCTAGATTCGCTTGGCGATCTGCTTCCTCATTTCCGGGGATGCCAGTGTGTCCTGGGACCCGAAATCAGATACTTTGAGATAGTGTTGAATTCCTAGCACTCGATGATGGAATCTTCATCAGTGACCTATTCAATTATTTCTTACAAATGTACAAGCACCGTCCACTTATCAAAAATTGACTGCATACGTATCAGACGCAGTACCAATAAAGACATAAAGTTACTTATACCAATCGCAAAATATGTAGCTTTTAGTCAACCCTTGGAAATGTACACCCACGGTACACCTAGACGTATAATAGGCTATATATTCAAATAGGAAGCTCATCCAGGGGCGTATCCAAGGGCCCGTTGGTGGGCCATTCCATGGGTTCAGCCACGGGCTCATATAGGACGAACCCACAGTCAGACCATATCCACTTATTGATATCCATAATAACCCCAGCTTCAGCCAAAACAATATCCAAAACATCCAGTATAACCGCCTTGCCATTCAGGCTACTGGCATTGGTAAGGATCTGAAATGCCATAGTGCCAGAGCCATTTCCAGCCTTGATACATGCGTGATCAATACCTGATCAAGCAACGGTTAACGTTAATCGCCAAAATATGTGACGTATAATACCCTCGAGAGCCATGATATCCATAAGAATGGGATTAGGGTCCTTCCTGCCGGCTAAGTCCTCGACGAGCAGTTGATGGAGTTCTGGCCTGTGTCCGTAAACTAAACCGATCACAATCCGACATGGTATCATAGTTTCGATGGTAGCCTCGATTTCCGCATAGGCAACAGTTGTGACAGCGAGGACTTGGATAATGAGAGTATTGTAGTTGTAGTCCTTAACACAGACATGATCAACTACTATAGTTGAGATATATCACCGTCAGCATGAATGTATAACCCGGAACAAAAGAAGTTGTACTGTGATTATTGTATATCCTTCGGACTACCTCATCGATACTAATAGGGTTTTCGACTTCATCCTCGCTGTCGGAAGGTATATTGGATATGTCAAAAGGCTCCAAAGGCTTTTTGGTGTCGAGAGACCTAGGCCTCTCCACAAGGTATTGGAAAAGATTAGGAACGTAAAGATGAGCAATCGTTGCCATTGTGTTTCGAAAGTACGATAGATAGACAGAATGGTCGATGATAGCTGGGCTTAGAAAGATGCAATAAGAAGCAAGCTATATTGTGAGGGGCGAAGCGAGTAGTTGAAAGGCTCCAGAACTAGTCGAAAATGCCTATGTAGCATCTGCATCCAGTGCTAAAGATGATCGTTTATTGTAGATGACATAATAGAGACCTTCGAGCGTAATCATACCGCCGCATTCGTATTTAGCCATTGATATTCCCTTGTAATTAGAATACTAAGTACCAATGTTCCATTAAACAATGTGGTAGGGTACTCCCTTACCATCTTTTTGATTGATTTGTGCAATATCTGGTAAGCCTCCAATTCTCAGCTGATTCTTTACCAGCCCGCTCAGCCGTCGGTCAATTCGAGCTTTGGATTTCAGTAACGTTGTCCTCGGTATCCTGGGTAGCATGCTAAAGCGTTTTCAAGGTAAGCGTGTCTGATATGCTGTTCACACACAATGGTCTTGTCAATTTGGATTCTGGTCGTTAATCCTAATTATCAACTCGTGTTAGCTTAGGTATGCTAGGTAGACATCACTATATCTTGTACTTTTCGTGCAGAGCAAAGTATGCCACATGTCAAGATATTCGACCATGAGCAACTCCTGTGTTGGATCACGTTGTGATGAAACCCAAGGTCCTCAACTTGAAATTGTCACTGGTTTTTAGCTATTAAGCCAACCTTGCTACTAGAGAATATAAATAGTCAATGCACACTCTGGGAATAACGTGCCAAAGGTGAACAGGCTTTATATGGTCAAAACAATAGGTGGCTATCAACCTCAAGGAGCGATAATCTCTGCATGGGTGACTGGCAATAGGTTCAGTTCAAATTTCCAAAAAATTACCGCTACGCTGAGAGCGCGGCTTCGAAATAGTCGCAGGGAAGAGAGTTTTCGTGCGTCGTGTTACGTGTAGAGTTACAATGGCGCTGGTGTTATGTTGTTGCCATGTAATGGGAGAGAAGGTGGCGTGGGGTGTACATTCGTCAACTACATTGTGTTGGAAACGTCGTACCGTAACACAATCTTCACTCAATCCAACATGCAACACTCTCATTTATCATTACTGCTGTAACTATCTGACTTCAACCTTCACCCTTCGCTCCCACTGCAAACTCAGACATTGAAATTTATATGGACCGATTCCTAGGTAATAAGAACTTCTTGTTTTACCTAAAACTGCTTCAATTAACGACTACGACCAGTCGAATTTTATCCTCGAATTACCGTGTCATAATTTATCCAACCACCGAAGGATGCAGAATGCGGAGGAATATGGGTGTACCAAGTACTCTGGTAGGCATTTTTCTTCTCCTATCACTCTCTAATCCAATAAATTCCCCGATGTATACTGTTTAGAAATAACGTTTCTTAGACCGCAATGCTATGCGAACATCACTGTACATACCGTCAGGCATCTATTTTTGTAGCAAAGGTAGTCGACTTGCGCGTATAGTTAGCAATACCCTATTCATGGGTTGGGAACAAACGTCCTGCACACAAGCTATATCGACAGTGCGCGCTCTATGGACTAATCTGGCAAATAACTGGCCAAAGATGACTGCTCTATATGATGCTACAGTGAAGGAAGAAAGGCCAATATGGAAGGCCACAAATAAAGGCTAATTGAGCAGCCAATGTTCTATGGTACAGTCACTATGCCCTATCCTGAGAAATTCGTCGTCCCCAAGATACACGCGTTTACAGTGGCCCCAACGGACGGGGCGGACTACTTCTTTCGGGGTCCGACATTGTCGTCCCGTGTAAGGCATGAGTTCGGAGTACTAGTCCGTCCCAGGCAGAAAACCCTAAGACCAAGGCCCGATACAGGTGACCGCAGTCTTAACTCTTAACCAGGATCTTGATTAGGGTTCGATACAATATATCCGGCTCAGGAAGGAGACTTCTGGGACCAAGGAATTCTTCCCGCATAGGTAAAGTCATCAGTCCTGAATGAACTGGAACCGGGGATGAGTGATAAGAGCAATAACCTTACTCAAGAAAAGTTCAATTGTCTAAAGAGCAGAAGACTATCTACGGGAAACCTAAGCCTTTATATACACGAGATGGAGTGGCGAAGCAAATAGTGAGTGATAGTTCGAGAATGAGTCTGAATAGTCAGTACATTAGAAATCACTCTCCAGTGCATTCTAGTATCTTCGATATTATTTGCAGCCGCTCTCCAGTCCTTTCCAGCAGCTTGTAGGCCTTTCGGGCTAAATCCTGAGTCAACAATAATGCCTTGGAGTTACTAATCCCATGCCCTCCATCTTTACTCGCAGAACAGCAACTGCTAATAGCGCCCTAAGGTTTGTGACTGCTCTTTTAGACTTCACACTTTACTCTTCCCTTCCCTACGCACCTTGGACCTTTAGACCTGTACCTACTATACCAAAAAAAACCCCCGTTTATTGATGTGACCGCAGTGCCACATTTACCTGAGTGAAGCATAACTCCCAGAGTCTAGTGAGTATAGCATACTTTATAGGGGGTTTAATTAAATAGGTAAGCATGACATGAACCTCACATGGGGCAATCATCTTTGACAACCTAGTTTAACATGTTTTCCTCGCTCCTAGAGTGTTAGGTTTTGTTGGCTATCACAGTTGTTGACCGTGCAATCCATTGGAAGCATTACAGGTATATTTGAGTGCCAGCCTAATGATCTTTATGTGAGTCTGTGAGGTTTATCAGGTGTCAAGAGATGGATACTACAGTAGCCATCACCATACCAACCATTCCCTTAGCAGCCATTATTGTAGCAGTGTAAGGACACATATACCAGGGTCCAGCAGTATCAGAATATGGTTCCCCATGTGTACTTGAGTGATTATAGATGTAGATGTGTACAGAAGTAAGAAAATATTATTGCTGGAGATCTAAGGCTTACCACAAGCTGACTATATGAAGTGCCGGTTGCCAGGCCCTGGACATGTTATGCACCAGTCTTAGAAACCCTAACTACTTAATGTCATTACAAGCAGCCATTGCTGCCGCCACTATCACCATAGCAGTCATTGCCATATTTGTCTCTCCCATTGACAACCACTACTCTTACCACCAGCACCATCACCAACACTATTATAATAATCACTATTACATATATTAGCAAAATACCTTTCTCAAATGTATATATAAAACATCAGCAAAAAACATTTCCGTCTGGGCGGACTGGCTGCGTCAGAGTGGACGCGCTCTGTCAGAGCCGTCAGAGACACCCCGGTGGCTGATTACTCCGCGCCCGGCGTCAATACCACGCGTCGAGTTGCATATCGCCCTCCGATCGCCGTTTCACCATTTCTTCTCGCTTTGTCGGTCTCCTATTTCAAACAAACACTCTGGCGTTGTGGCCAACTGTGACCATACGCCGGAATGGGTTCATTCTGTACATGCTTGCATCGGGATTGAAATGCATAAGGATCCACGCAATTGCGCAGATCCACGAAATCTCCCAAAGAGCGAGTGTGACCAAAAGTTGGGAACGATAGATTGTGTATTTTTGTTGTATGACAAGATGAGATGAAAATGAGATGCTGTCTATCTAGCTACCCCGGGGTCTCCTGAATATATACTCCACGTCTGTCATTCCACCTCTGTTACCTCTGTATCTCCGTACACCCACCGTCGCTTCTTAGCGATATACTTGGAGGCCGTGATTGAGCTAGTTTGGAAATGCATTTGGAGGCCGAGATCGAGTGAACTGAGAGATGTACTTGGAGGCCGTGATCGATCGAGTTTGGGGATGCACTTGGAGGTCGAGGTGAAGGGAACTCAGAGATGCACTTAGAGGCCGTGATCGATCGAGTTTGGAGATGCACTGGGAGGCCGAGGTCGAGTGAACTCAGAGATGCACTTTGAGGCCGTGATCGAACAAGTTTGGAGATGCAATTGGAGGCCGAGATCGAGTGAACTGAGAGCTGCACTTGGAGGCTGAGATCGAGCGAGTTTGGAGATGCACTTGGTGCTGTACTTGGTGTATGCTGTACTCGGTGTTAACTGATGATTATGGCATGGAGAGATAGAGAGGGATGACTTAACTTCGTGTTCTTAGGTGATGGTAGAATTGAACACAAGTAAGAGAGAGATCAGAGGAGATGGGGGAAATCATCATGAGAAACTGGGACTTGAGAGAATTTCGTGTGCCAGTCAATTGACCATCCCAGATACGGCAGGTACGAGTCCCGATCCAGCGGATAGTATCACCAATCCGGGGTCTTCTAAACCCAATCAGGCAAGTCGTACTCCTGATTTCTCATAGCCGCTCGTATTCTCCATATCGTTCTCATCTTCAACCCCTATCTCCCTCTTTCTTGTCCACAACTCTACCATCATCGCAAGAACACAAAGTTATATCATCCCTTTCTATCTCTCCATGCCATAATCATGAGTCAACACCGAGTACAGCATACACCTAACATTGTCTCTCGTCCCTTCATTCTGACGATTTTAAATTGGCCCCTGAATGTAGCTTCAGCTTCCGGCGTATCTCCCTACAGATCCACCGCCACCAGCCAGTTCTCCATAAGAGCTTCAAAGGTGAAGTCACCTTGTCACATTCCCACGGTTTCGAGTTAACTAACCGATGAATAGAGTCTCAGCACCTGGCCCGCCTCCCACCGACCGCCTCCAGATCGACCACCTCCAAGTACTCGTCCAAACTCGCTCGATCATAGCCTGCTACAAGTGCATCTCCAAACTAACTGGATCACGGCCTCCAAGTGTATCTCCAAACTCGCTCGATCATGGCATCCAAATGCAGCTCTCAGTTTACTGGATCTCGGCCTCCAAGTGCATCTCCAAACTCGCTCGATCACGGCCTCTGAGTGCAGCTCTCAGTTCACTCGATCTCGGCCTCCAAGTGCATGTCCAAAACTCACTTGATCACAGCCTCCCAGTGTATCTCCGAGTTCACTCAATCTCGGTGTCCAATTGCATCTCCAAACTCGCTCGATCATGGCCTCACATTGCATCTCTGAGTTCACTCGACCTCGGCCTCTAAGTGCATCTCTAAACTCACTCGCGCACGGCCTCCCAGTGAATCTCCAAACTCGATCGATCACGGCCTCCAAGTGCATCTCTGAGTTCCCTCGATCTCGGCCTCCAAGTGCATCTCCAAACTTGATCGATCACGACCTTCAAGTACATCTCTGAGTTCCCCCGACCTCGGCCTCCAAGTGCATCTCCATACTCACTCGGTCACGGCATCCCAGTGCATCTCTGAGTTCACTGAATCTTGATCTCCAATTGCATCTCCAAACTCGCTCAATCTCGGCCTCAGAGTGTATCTCTGAGTTGTAGATTGGTAGCTATATAGATACATAGATACATAGATGAGAATACAACCTGAATACATGAGTTTTAAAAATCGTTGCATGATTAGTAGTAGCTATGAGTTCCAGGCGCCCCAGCAGCGTTCCCAAAGAACATGTTGTTTTTCCCAGAATGCTCTACTGTGATTCAAGGTGCTCCCAGACGCTCACAGGTTTGTCGCCGGCACTCCCAGGTGCTGTGCCATGCGACGCAACCCGTCTCCTGGGTGATAGGCAGCGTGTAATTCTCCGTTAGAGGGTACAAGGTTCTGTCAGAGCCGTCAGAGCCGTCTGGAACACCCGGGTGTTTCAGATGGAAACTAGGGTTGTTGCTGATGAACAATCAAAGCAGTGCAAATGTCATTCGGAAATGAAGGTAGAATTTAAATATAATTAACCCCTTAATCTATTTCAGCATCCTGCTGCAACATTTGGTAGTAATCATGGAATGGTGGTGCAATCTGCCGCTCTCTACTGTAATTGAACAAATTCTCATTTCAGCAATTGATATCTCATTGTTAAACCTATTTAACTAGCCACTGTGCTAGCATTATCCACTGCTGTGAGCCTGTAAACTGTATCAACTTTTCCAGACTTCTACTGCTGTTAAATCAGACAGGCTTACCTTTTGGTATTGCTAACAAGCTGGTTTTTTATATATCATCTGGAATATTGAAAGAGTACCATATCAACCGAATGAAATATCATCGGCTTAGTTCAAATCTATGTGAGACTGGACTAGTTATTCCACCCCCCTAGCATATATAGCTAAATTTCCCATTACACTTACTGGGGAATATCTTCGAAACTTATACTAATCCAAGTCAGCAGCGAACAGTATATTTTCAATGATTGAGTATTAATTGGTATGAGATAATATTCATCAATTAAGCATTATTGAGAATTTGTATACACTGGACAAAATGACTTTAGACAATGAGTAACTCATAGAGAAGCTGTTTTTGGAATAGAAATCCATAGCAAATTTAACATGTGGAACGATAAAATCCTATAGACCTGCACATGGACTTGATCATTATGATACGCATACGATTATATGTACTTGATACTATACATCATGCTGCATTCAACAAACTTGACACCAAACTACCCAATGCACTTCATTATGTGTTCCCAAGTACACATTTAAGTATGTTCTGAACTATTCTCCCCAGTGTGCATCCAACAACCCTCCCATATGTACTCAATATTACACTCACAGCCTGCTTTACTGTACACTCCAATGTAAGCTCTCAATATGGTCCCAAGTACCTTCTGAGTATACTCCACCGGGAAAAATACCCTTACACAACATATTACTTATAGAGAATCTGTTTTTGGGCCCAGAATCCAATGTGTAATCAATGTGTGGCACTCTGAGATCCAATGAACCTGTAGATTGACTAGATTATTATAATATGCATGCAATTATGGGTGCTTGATACTATACATCATGCTGAATTCAATAAATCTGCCTAATACACTTTATTGCACACTCCCAAATACACACTGAAGAATACTTCTGATTACAATCGATTGTACATTCCCAGCCTGCTTGACTTATGCTCTGAAATCAGCTTTCAAGATACTACCATGTACACTCCCGTGCATGTTTACAAGAACACTCCCAATTGCCCTCAATGGCTCTCACCCAGCCTGCTTGACTAATGCTCTCAATTATGTTCCCATGATGCTTTGAAGCACACACCCCATCTCCCCAATACTCTACCAAGTACACTCTCATGAGGCAAGGCAACTTGAGTTTATACTCTCATATTTGGTCCTGGGTGCTCCATCCAGAGACGTGATAAGTTGCAGCGGCCAAGGACTGTCAGGTAGATAGTGGCTGCCGAAATCATGACGTTGGTCAATATCGTAGTGAGCACCTCATTTTCAGTGTGCAAACCTCAATGAGATCTCACAATGCATCACAGTCATGGTGTTGACAATTCGAGGCTGAGAATCTGCAGGACAAATAGGAAATTGTGTCTTGCAATGAGCAGATCACTGACTCAGATTTTGCTGCGAAATCTACTGCTTGGTTCCCACCCATTGTGGGCATAGGTTATTGCATTTGGGGTTACTGGAGATGATCATGATGGTGATGATGGCGATGATAGCGATGGCGATGAAGGCAATGATGATGGTGTTGGTAATGGTGATCACTGTACCAGAAGTATCCAGACTAGTAGGTTGGCTACAACAATGTTAGCATCAAAACTTCCACAGACTTAGAGCTGTCCAGTAGCCAAAGCTTCCACAGACTTAGAGTCTTCTAGTCGCCAAATCTTCCACAACTTCTAAGTTGTCCATCGGCCAAAGCTTCCTGTGGAAAACTTTACTCCTTCTGATCCAAGGCTGTTTCAAGAAGTCTTTCAAGGTGTCATTCACAGAGGCTTTCATGCAGGCACTCAAGCTGCCTCTCAAGCGTACTCTCAGCCATAGTGTACAGTACCAGTATTGCAACAAAGAGTGCAGTCAGTTAAGGTGAGTACAGGTTCATCTCCGGCTGCCAGCCAGATATTGTCCCAAATGACAACATGTACATCTCGATAACTTGACGATAGATGTCTATAGGCTGCAAGTCTTGCTGCGGACAACGGGAAGCTTGCTATGAGCTGCTGGTATGCCCGTGCACAAATAATACAGTCTATAGTCCATTAGCACATCTGCCGATGCACTCCAGAACACCTCCAAGTAGATGTCCATGTACAGTCATTCTGAAATTGTTATTGTGATTCGGTCCGTATGCACCCCATCCAAAATTCAGGGGTGCCACTGTAAAAGCTTAGTACACCTCCCACGATGCCTCTAACTGCCTAGAGAGAGATGACCCTACCACAGCAGGGGTCAATCATGGCTCTCTTTTGCTTGAGATACTCATTTGCAGCTAATAGCCTGGTCACAGAACAATGTTGGTCAATAGTCCGCAATGTTGTTACTCAAGGTACTGACTGCCAATCCCTTGAAAACAACCCACACAGCTGCAGACCATGAATTTGATGTGGCAACAACGAAGATCAATTATAGAAGCAGTCAAGAATGACAGAACAATTACATGAGCCAAATTCCACGATGTGTATGCACCACATGTAGCACTGTCAACCAATAATCAGTATCTGTGCCAGAACAACTATAGGTAGTGGCTAGCAAAGAAAAGACCATAGCTTGCAGACAGAAATATATTCCAAACACTACAATGAGTAGTGGAATACAAGGATTAGACACATGAGCAGTAGGATGGAGTTATTTGGACTGATGAATGCTCAGTGGAGAAGAGTAATGCAGGACAGCAAATGTGGATATTTCGAAAACCACCTGAAAAGTGGTTCAAAGACTTCATTCCGCCAACACAACAGGGTAAAGGAATTTCCTTGATCCTTTGGAGGTGTTTTTGTGCAGAAACCATGAAACCATCAGCCCGCTTATTGTCAAATCAATCAACAAGGGTGTCTATATTAAGCATCTTGAGTATCTTATTCTTCCAGTCTTTAACCGTGTCCATGACACTCTAGGGAATTCCAGCTGCCAGCAGGACAATGTTCCATTACACAAAGTGGCTGGGGAGATGGATGTTTTTAGGAAATGCAACATCCAGGTGGAGGACTTGCCACTCAATTCCCCAGACATCAACTCCATCGAACCTGTCTGCATATCGCACAAGTTCAGGCTTCACAGGATATACCCTGATATTGACAACATATAAGAAGGCGCAGACAAAGTGAATGCAAGGTTGGCTGAAGTCTTGTCTGGAATCTGGAAGGATGTGCTAGAGGCAGACCTAGCGAGACTGTGGAAAAGCATGCCCAACAGGGTGGCTGCTGTAATTGATGCTAAGGAATGGAATACAAGGTACTGAGCATGCAATTCTAGTCAATTTTCTTTCTCCTGACACAGACATCGTTTTCACTATCTAGACACTTTGTACTTTTGGTTCCAAGACTATATCATAATTTGTTGTTGTGTAATATAGATTTTTGTTGCTGGAGAGTGTGTTAGTGAGGGGGTGCACGGATCAAATCACCAAGACTTTTGCACAGTAACACTATACTCCCCACCATCCTCTTACAGACACTCCAAATTGACCTCAATCGCACACTCCCCCTGCTTGACTATACAATGCGAAGACATCTCTCCCAAGATGCTTCCAAGTACACTCCAAGTATGTTTTGAAGCACACTGCAGAGCATGCTCTTATGGATGCACCTAATTGCACTCGATGGTATACTCCCCCTGCCTGACTATTGACTTCCAAGTCAGCTGTCAAGATGCTCCCAAGTACACTCCAAGTACACTCCCAAGTTCAGCTCCCAGTTCATTCTCAAGAACACTCCTGAACATATTCTCAATGACACTCTCAATTGCACTCCATGGTACACTCCCAGTCTACTTGGCTCTATGCTTCCAACAACACTCCCAAATGGCCAGACACCCCCAATTGCACTCGATGACACACTCCCAGCCTACTTGGCTCTACACACCCAAGTACACTCTCAAAATCCAAGACACTTCCAATCACACTTGACTACAAGCTTTCAAATGTGCTCCTGCCAGCTGGATCCATAGAGCAGTGTAGATGCATGTAGCAGGCACTGGCAGCAGTGAGGCAGGTGGTGGCAGGCAGGTGGTGGGTGGCGGAAGGTGTATAGTGGCTGAAATCATGACCTTGGTTGATATCATAGTCTGTACCTGATGATTCACACTGCCATCACAACAATATCTCATGATGCCTCACAGATATGCTGTTGACAATTGCAGCCTTAGATTCTGCAGAAATGGTGGACAATTGGAACTTGCAGAGAGCAGATCTCTAACTCGGATTGTCCAGCAGAATCTGCTGCCTACTTCGCATCGATTTTGGGCGTGTGTACACGTGTTCACTTCGGGGCTGTTGGTGATAATAATGATGGTGATACAGGCATTGGTGATGGTGTTGGTGGCAGTGACCATTGTACCAGAAGTACTTAGACTGGCAGATTGGCTACGTCAATGTCAGAATCAAGACTTCCAGACTTGAAGCCATCTTTCCATCAAAGCTTTCACACACTTAGAGATCACCATAGGGCAAAAGCCCCGAGTGGAAATCTTTACTTCTCTGGAAAGGATGGTCTCTCAAAGTCAGGTCCACTGATCTCAACAGTTCCATCTCACGCCCAGGGATGGCTGTGCTGTCAGAGATGTTGCCCAGACGGACAAGACTCCACCACCACCAGCTGTTCCATAATAGCATATGAATGATGGGTGGACATCCCTAGATTGCTGATGACAGCATTTTCGCCATTCCCAGCCAACATCCACCATCTGCCACTGCTATTGGGCAGTTACAGAATATACATGCTGTGGAATGCTAAGCTTGCCATGTGATGTTGCACAGTTACTGTGCAGTGTTAATGCCACATCACATGGGGAGCTTAGCACTCAGCAATATGAGTATATTTAAATTATTTTCAAACAGGATTAATAATCCAGTCGAAATTGCATGGGACAATAGTTCCAAATGCATTGTTTGATGACACTCGGTTGTATGTACATTGAGAAAGCAACACCCAGGGATGTCGGTAGTTGATAGCCGGAGATGGTTCAAGCTTAATTATTGGCCATCGTAATAGTCTATCACTGTCCTGCTGCCAATAGCCGGCGCAGTCCCATCCCTGTCCAACTTCAGCATGGACAGACAGGACAGTAGAAACCACTGTGCAGCTCTGTCAAAGGAAGCTCTCTTGAGCAGGGTCTCAAGCAGGCTCTTGCACAGGTTCAGAGGCAGGCTCTCAAGTAGGCTCTCAAGCAGGCTCTTGAGCAGGCTCTCAGGCAGACCCTCAAGTGGGCTATCAAGCACACTCAGGTGATGGGTATCAAGCCAGCTTTCAAGTAGCCTCATGAGCAGACTCTTAAATACTCTGAAGTGGACTCACAGCAATAGTGTGAACAGTATGGAAATAACTGCAAATACTGTTGACAGTAAAGATGAATATTGGTCCATCTCCAGCCACCAGCTGTAAACCTTTTCATAGACTCCAGTATACATTCCATGAATCAACCATAGATGACAACAGACTGCCGATCACATAGGGGTTCATGGCAAGCTTCCGATGAGCTTTCTATGTGTGCAGAGAACAGTCTATAGTAGATTTCCACTTTTGCCAATGTATATATGCTAGGGATTCTACATTCTTGTTACAATGATATGACTGTAATAAACCAGTATACATAACATAGCCCTAAAATGATATTGCATTGAGTGAACAACTTACATAGTACAGTGGTTTGTGGGTGTGTAATATTCCCACAGAAAGAGATTGGAATCATGGTAAAGATATTATTATATGATGTATCAGTCAGCTGGGAGCATGGGGGGTCCAGGTAAGTCATTTTGCATATGATGACAATCCTGCATCAATGTGGCATCAATATACCATCTAACCTGGTCTTCTGTGCTACATTATTGTGAAATTGATTCCACATTCCAAACAATTGATATTGCTGCAAATTCTGAAATACCCCTCAAGTTCAGCAAATGTATACATTTTTAAAAAATTCAGCTTTAATACAGCATTAACTCAGCATCAATAAACGGGGCTTTTTTGGTACAGTAGACAGTTAGCGTACTATAACCGATACACACGGTTCTCCCCTGCATTGTCGTAACAGCAACCACCATGCTCATCACCCTAGCATCCTACACACCCTCGAACGATCACTCACCTCCGAAATTCCGCTCATCGCCTTCCCGTCCTCCACTGCCTCTAGCTCGATGTCTGTGAATCGCCCCTCGTCACAAATCGCCGTAAGTGCCAGAGCATGTCACTTTTGTAACAAACCCGGCATGGCTTAGAGGAAGAGAAAGGTTCGTTTGTTTTTGTTTGTTTGTTTTTGTATTAATCATTCTCTATTCACTCTAACTAGAGTATGGCAGTATCCAATTCCCCTCCCTCTTCGGATAGGCAGCTAGATGGGGAAGCTCCCCTCTTTCTACCCTTCTCCTTGAACAAAAGAAAACATAAGCGAATGGTGGCGCACAGTGTTCCTAAGCGCCCAGGCCCGGCTGGCCTGCATGAAACCGGGCCTGATCATCGTTAGTGCAGGCCTGTAAATTGAAGCCTGGCCGGCCTCCAGATAGCTTGCAGGCCGCCAAGTGTTATGCAGGCCTCGAAGGTATATGCAGGCTTCCGCAGACCTCAATGGTATACACAGCCCATGCTTATGCAGGCCAGCCCAGGCTAATGGCAGACTTATGCAGGCTGGCCGAGCCGCTTAGGGACACTAGTGGCGCACTAAAACAAAAGAAAACAAATCGAACAACTACGAGACCACTCTACTCTGCTCTGCTCAGCAACGTGGGAACTTTGCGACCACTGTGGCCCCTTGGAAGTCCATCGCCACTTGATCGAGCACCGTTAATGAGGAATAGTGCATACACGGAACTCGTAGTGAAACGTCACTAGTTTTTTCTATCAGCACAATTTTCCCCTCCAGTTGCTTCATCAAAGCATCACGTTTGCCATTCATCTCTGCACATCTCACCGTCTTCCGAGACAATATTCATGACCCCGCTGTAAAAAATGCGTATCGGAAGAATCTACGGCGACTTCGGAGTGCCTCTCTGTGAACCCGGGATAAGCATCCATAACAACCTGCTTCGTTGCCTCATGCAGAACGGATAGATGACTATCCTGAGAGTTCAGGGGCTGTACTGCAACTGCCGGGCCGGTGACGATACCGACGACGACAAAGACTTCGCCTAGTGGCTATCGAGTACTAGACTGATATCTACGCTCTATAAATACGGATCTTACTGAAGTGGGAAAGTTTCTGCTCAAGATTGCACTTGATCGTTGGAGCAGGCGTGGCAAACTCAGGGAAGCAGTCTGTTCCACCTTCCCCCTATCATCCCAGCAATGATGCCAGCTGCGCAAGCGCCACACGTTCAACCGCAGCCCAGTATTACAGCTACGGAGCTCGCTGCAGTCGTCGATGTAAAATCTCTAGTCAACAAGAGAAAACTGGGAGGAAGCACGAGTGGGCCCAGAGGATGCGTGCCGAGAAGGAGCTGGCCGAAGTGAAGTTGCTGCGATGGGGAAAAGGCTGGTTCGGGATAATGACAAAGATTGGCCGACTCCTAAACGAGTAGCCCGCGCACCTCCGGCACGACTGTCCGATCCCAGCGCTGTACGCAATGCCTGGATTGCAAAGATTAAGGAAAGCAAATCTTCAGCTAAGATGCAAGCACTTCTACCGAATTAGGGGATTTTAAGCTTCGTAAAGTGGCATGGCTGATTTAGCCCAACTATATGAGAGTCCAACTAATGGGCTGTAGAGCTCGTAGTCATGTAGTCATGTCATTCAGTTCCCTGGTCCGTCCAGTCCTTAAATCATGGGTCCCAAAAATTGTCGTCTGGTCCCAGGCATAGCCTTAGGCGGACGGGATTGACTATTGAGAGGCCTGAGCGTTTATAACAGCCGCTAAAATAGACTAACTGATTGAATGTTCGGGTGCATTGAGCGCAGGTTTTCATAATGTTGCACATTCAGTGCATTATTTTATATCTACTAGATGTGATACCAATGATTCCACCAGTCCAAATGATCCCGGTCTGGGGTAGGGCTCGGTCCGGTCCAGTCCACCAGGAGAGCCGGACTGGACTGGACTACAGACTGGCAGTCTTGGACTGGACGGGCTTGGTCTGGACCAGTCCAAGGAAGCTACTTCTGATCAATTCAAGCAAGTTACATAAGTCCCAAAATCGTACCCTCCTTCTCGGACTTTACAAGATTTTCACATTAACATCCTAATTGCAGCATTTACCTAATGGCCATATTGTCATCCTCAGCCGGATCTATATCTTGCTCAACTTTGCCATCTTCCATTTGAGCTTCTGTGACCACAATCTGTGGAAGCTCAATTTGCAGAGCATCCCATGACTTGATGCATTCCACAGCCTGCAGGGAATCAATTTGAAGTCTATTTCACCTGTCTGTGAGCATAATTTTGCACTGGGAGAATAGTCTCTCGACTCCAGCTGACATGGCCGGTATGAATCAAATATCAATTTCCATCGATAAAAGATTTTGATACATCTGGTGTTCAGACTTTCAATAGCTGAATGGGTTGATGACAGAGGGTTCAGTTGGAGTTGAGAGATACCGGTTATATTGATCAGCTATATACTCATTAGCACTCGATACATTGAGTTGATCGAGAGAGATCTGTAATGATAATAACCCTCTGCCGCTGAGCACGCCAGGTTGCAAATGGTGTCGCTGGAGCTGGAGCAATATCAGGCTGGCATTCACACTCAGATGCTCCGATTGAAGACACTATCATGTACTTTGTAAGCCACAGTGCTTGCAAACCCAGCTTTCCATCCTCGAATTGATCTTCAGTCCATTCATGTGTGTCCACAGCTTGTGTTAGAAACGGTTCCGGACCATGTAATGATTCACATAAGGCTTTTGTTTTTGGAGTTTGTTTATAGTATCTTATCAAAATCGCCTTTTCAACAACCAATAATATGTTTTTGCATGCATTGCAGCAGGCAATATTGATCAATTTGGAATCGGTGTTTTACCTTTGACATATTGGATTTTTGCCTATCAGGGTAGTCAATAATGCCGTTAAGAACACTCAGATCCACCTGATGTCTTGAGTACCAAATAAGCAACCACTAAAACTGTTGATGCTCTGTTGATGCTCATTTTCAGGATGTGGCAGGGAGCATGTTGCTGTTGTTTTTGCCCATAAAGGCCACCAAGATCTGATAAATGGATGTCTGCAACCAATCAGAATATAAGTTACCCAAGATGCAAAGCTAAAAAATTGTTGATGCTCCGTTGACGCTCATTCTCAGGATGCGGCAAGGAGCATGTTGCTGTAGGTTTTCCCAGTGGTGGCTGCCAATATCCGATAAATGTATGTCAGCAACCAATCAAAACATAAATTATCCATAATGCGAAGCTAATAATCATTGACGCTCTATTGACGCTCATTATCAGAATGGGGCGATGACCAGGTTGCTATCTCTTGTGCCAATAAATGCTGCCAATATATTGGATATGCATGACACCAATCATATCACTGTTTAATTACCGTATTTACAAAGCCACAAATCATTTACACTGTGTTAACACTTATTCTCAGTGTGGGGCGGTGACTGTGTTGCTATCTCGTCTGTCTATATATGCTTCCAATACATCGGTTATGCATAACAGCAACCAAATTACTGTTTCATTACCGTACTTACAAAACCACCAATCATTAACCCTCGATTGACACTCATTCTCAGCATGGGGTGTTGACCGCGTTGCTATGTCTTCTGCCTATAAAAGCTGCGAATGCTTTGGTTATGCATACCAGCAACCAAATCACTGTCTAATTACCATACTTACAAAACTACAAATTGTTTATGCTCCTTTAATAATCATTTTAATGTATTGTCCGTTCAACATCTGCTTCAATCGATGATAGTATTCATCATGACTTGAACTTACTGGTAGTCTTTATGACCGATTGAGACATGGCCCTATGGGAAAACAGAGCGCAGTAACATTCTTACACTGTTTGCTCTCACATGACCAAAATCTATGTATCTTGCCAAAAGCTTTATTGTGCCTGCTATACATCTGTTAATCAACCAATATTCACAAGCTACTGCTCACCATTTGCCCAAAATATATCTCTAAATAAAACTCTCGGTTACGATACATAAAGAAGCTGGTGCAACATTCCTGCATTCTCTCCTACTTTCTCTTTACTCCCTTCTTCCTTCTCATTTGGACTGCATCGACTGTCACAAACACCATGTCAGGCTGTTTCTTTGACTTTCTTGTAAGGCGAATCAATCTGAGAACATTTGGTGCAGCTTTCATATCCCTCTGCTCGTGGCAGTCCGGATTCTCAATCCAATTTTCTGGCTCTATGTCAAATTCATTGTACGCCACCCAATCATCTTCACTGTCATTTGGATTATCTAAGTCACCATTCCAGTTAAGCCAACCTTTAGTATCTGAAATGCATTCAGGTGCGCTGTCCTCATCAATTTCAACTGGATCATGGTTGATTCTCCAGATTTGGCAGACATTTAATATTACAGTTCTTGCACCAGGGTGGTTCTTTGCAGACAAATCTGGTGGCAAAGGAGATCTTTCAAAAAATTTAAATGCAGCTGCTCCATCATGTTGAAAGAGTCACCAGAAGGCTCTGACAATCTCTTCCATGTCCAAAATGTATCCTACAGCAGTCATCTGCTTGTTTTGAGTGCAAGATTCCTTCTCTGTAGCACGTAGGTTTTGGCTGGCCGGCCACATCTCCAAAAGTCATGAACTTTGGCAATTCTGTGCAATGTCCTTTCCTCTGCCTCTTTCTTCATTTCCTAGTTTTTATCGGTGTTCGTTGTATCCAATTCTGGGTCAGCACCTGCCAAGATCCCATTATTGGCTAGAGCAAACTGCCTTACAAAAACTGTTTCGCGAAGGGTCTATCTGGTAGTTTTTGACTGCCTCCATCCTGTAACATTTCAGCCAAGGGAACAACTGGACTCCACTCTGACACCATGTTGTATGATAGAGAATATGTCACACATCACATTGGAGAGATCGGTGTACTTTGAGTGTGTAGCCTCTTGTTGACACCACCAGTCGGTTATGTCCGGTATCAAAAATGTACTGCTAATGTCCATTGGGTCAGAGTGGTAATCGTTGAGATTTGAATCAATTTGCCCCCAGTTCTTTGGTTCTTCAGGTGGTGAATTCAAATAGAGCCTGGTGGCGGTCCATGAGCGTGCCGCACGATCGCTTCTTCTGGGTGTCATCTCAGCGACATTGTTAGCTGTTAAGTATTCTTCATCATTGCTTGACAAATCATATGGATCACATGATGATTGAAAGATTCCTGAAGCCATTGCAGAGGGGATGTGATTGCTGCAGGGTCAGCATTTGAGTGTATTGACTGGCACATGTTGATGTTTGGCACAGTATGCATTCTCCACATACTTCAGAATGGCCTCTTGGTATTGGATAGTATAGGATGCCTCAGCCTCAGGATTGATATTGATTGCCTTGTTCTACTGTCTAAACGATCGCAACTTCTGGAAACAATCGAGGATATGTGGAGAAATGAGAAGCACGCCTGTCCTGGGAGTCAATACAGCATAATAATTGGACAGCTTCTGTCGAGCTAACTTTGCGGCGAAGAACAAGTCTTCCTTCCATGGAGTCTTCTTCTTAGCCAATACTTGCATCACCTGATCCATATAATCAAACATGTCATTGTACGGTGTAATGACATGATTTAATGTGACTGTATGCCTCTTGGACATCCACAAGGTTCAATATCGGAATGGCCTCAATACTTCCAGGACAAACTTCACAATTGTCAATTCATCTTAAGTGATGAAGAATTGCCGGTATTCACTGAATTGTCGATTTTGAAGCCAGTCGTGTGTAAATTCCCGTAATGGGTAGGCGCTCTCGAACATCTGCAGTGTAGAGTTCCAACATGTCTTCACATCCAAAAATCAGAATTACAGCAATGTGCACATTGGCTTTTTGAGAGTCAATGAACTCGTTTCGACAACCTGCTGTCAGTGTAATTAATATAGCAAGCATTCCCTGCTATATGAAGGTCACTTTCAGGACTTTCAAAATATCATGAAATAAGTACTTTCTGAATTATCTTCGCTAAACCAGGTCTCATGGCCAACTCCGTATTGATTCTAGCATTGCCCTCTTTTCAAAGTCTTTGACTCTTCCCAATGTCTATGCTTTGAATTCTCTCCAAATTAATGATCATGCTCATGGGCTTCCCAAGACTTGGTGTAGCCTTTTACACCAAAACTACTCATGGATGCACCTAAAGCTGGCTGTATGACGTGTGCCAGGCATGGTATGTGGTTCCTCAATGCAGGCCACTCGATTGCACAGGCCTCAAGTGTTGATTGCAGCTCGCAAGTCATCAGATAATTTGCGACTGCATGACCAATCGTAATACCAATCAAACGGCCGTTGGTACTTTCAAAACGAACAAGCACGTTCTTCAAATGTATGGCTAACCTTGCTCCAGTATGTTGGCCCTTGACCAATCATCCATAATTAGTATTCAAAACGGGAAAAGAAAAGGCGATCAACCTTATCCAAACCAAGTCGAACTGAGTGTAAAGCCCAATTTCGATCCATATATTAAACAATGACCGACATTATGGGTACTTTATTTGTGCAAGTTCATCTTTCCAAATCTAAACGAACTTTATTTTGCGATGGCAACTTCTTTTTCATTGCATCCACAGTCAGTGCATATTCCTTCCAGCAAATATTACTAACGGTCCGAGTGGACGGCAGCACAGGGTGATCACGTGATGCCTTATATGTCCATTGTAGCTCCAGATTTGACTTAACATTCCATCCAATATGAGCTGAAACAAATCGTCACATCAGGAAGTGATTTCACGTGTCTTGGTGAATCTTGGAAGTTCCCAGGTCCTTAGCTGCAAGTTTGGAGCATTGTGTCTGTCTTTTCGGTCAATGTGGATCAAGCTAGATGTCAAACATAATTTTCCTCTGCAAACTTACTATTGTGATTCCTAGACTTCCTTGCCTCTTCAGGTTGGCCAAAGCTGTTTTATCAACCATTGCACTAGTCAATTCAGTAACCTCTGACACTGTTAATTCATTTGACTTTGTGATATGAGCTTTTGCCAGAGAGTGTTTCCCCATTGTGCTGGTCCCATGTTCTGATGGATGGCAAAGAACTTGATGACAAAAGATACATATTATGCCATGGCTGCCGGTCTCCTCAATTCCGCAGTGCAAATAAAATTGCTACAAAGGTGCATGTCTAAAATTATTCCAAGCATTGCACTGCTTTGAGCCTACATTCATTGAATCCTGCCAAGCTTCAAAGATGATTTGCAATGTAAGGTCTCTCAAATCACGAATAAAGACACATTTGTTGTTGGAAGAGATCATAACCTCGAGCAATCAGGTGTTCACAGAGTTTGAATCCAACATGGTGGTAGAAGTTGGAAAGCTGGGTTATCTGACTTGAGAGACTGCTGGAAGTAATGATACATTAAAGCAGACTGTGGGTTCTTGAATATTGACTCTACAGAAAGAAGCAAAACAATCAGATCTATATGATATTGCATGCATATTGGTGAAGTTGTATACTAAGCCAGATTGAAAAGACTAACTGCATATCACTCTGTTTAGGAACAATACAATGGAGTTCATTGCTGTGTAGCATACTGAACCTCCCTAACAACTGTTGACACTATGTGGGCACTCAATTGTAGGAGGCGGACACGATATCATCAACAGCATTTTTGCCAATAATCGCAGACGATAGGTTTATTGTGGATTATCAGTATTCCATTGCTGTTAGATTAAACATGATGCAGGATCAAAAATCATTGACGCTCTGTTGACGCTCATTTTGGAATATGGTCAAAATCATATCATAAGCATTGTTGCCTAGAAAGGGCACAGATGGTTCCATTATAGATGAAGATGGCTGCATAGCCCCTTGATTTTCCCAGATGGAAGGCCTAAAATTGTTGATACTCTGTTGACACTCAGTTTTAGGTCATAGTGATTATGTCGTCAAAAGCATTTTTCCCTAGAAAGGCCACTGATTGTTCAATTATGGGTTGATAATTCTGCACAGCCCTTGCATTTTCCAATATGCAAGCCCAGATGTCATTGACGCTCCGTTGACGTTCATTTTTACGACATAGTAGGGATGTTGTCGCAACGATGTTTGACTTGCAAGGTGGCTGATAGTTTGATTATGAGTTAATGTTGCAGCAAAACCCTCAGGATTTTCCATGATGCAATGTCTAAACTCATTGACACTCTGTTGATGCTCACCTTTGAGCTCACCTTAGAGCCATACTAACAGTCATTGGATGCTCAACAATTGTACAAACATTGCATACTGTCTGTATTGGCAGCCAGTAAACAATTTCTATATATTATCGTTTGAATCCAAGATCTTGGAGACATCTCAGTATCTGAGCCACCAGTATCAACGTGATTTCCAACATGAATGACATAAATCCACTGCATTTCAGTGCTTTTGGCCAGCAATTTATGGTATCCAAATGCATGCACTAGTTTTAGATATTTATAGCCCAACGTCCTCACCATTGCTTATCCCGCTCATTCTCCTTGATTTCCATGACGTACCATAAGGAATGTTCAATTTCTTGACCATTTGCAGGAGGTCTGAACGGAGATTTTTGCAGTTGGATACATGAATCAATGCAGCATGACGGCTGTCATTTATCTGGGTTCATGTCGCGCATTGGGCACTCCTTCCCTGAGTCGTATGACATCACTGACTTAAACTTTGTTAGTATTTTTCTTCTTAATTTAGGTTTTACATTCAAATTTCACCATAACAGCAACTATGATATACCGTTCATTGGTTGTCGATCAACTTGATTTGGCGTCAGGAACTTTCACATGGCCTGTATGACCCTTGCACACACACTGACGTATTATCATGTCTCACAATTTAGTCACTGAAATCAACAAATAGCGGACGCCTAGCAAAATTCGAACACAACTTACTTTTACCTGTGCAACATCGTCAATACTAACTATTTGGCTTTCGATACCTGCAGTGATACAGGAGCCATTACCATGTCTTCATCCAAATCTGATTTCTAGGTTGAAATTAGCTAGGGACGTGATAACCGTGGGTCAAAGCTTATGGGTTCAACAGCCATTGCATTTTCAATCAGTGATGAATTTGCCACCACATTGGCCAACAGAGATGCAATGACTGTGTGTGACTGTGGTTTCTCTGAAACTAGCCTCATTTGACTACTTCCTGGTCGAGAAGTCTCTTGCGGCATCTGTGATTGTCCTGGGACAATATCAATAGTCTGCATAAGCTCTTCAAATGTTGTCTGAAACGGTATGTCAGGAGATGTGTCTGTTTGAGCCTTCACAGTAGCCTGAACCATCAATTCAGCTATCCCATACCACATATCTCCCTCTTGAAAGTACTCAGCCACGTCCCCCCATCCCAATTGCGTCAGTTCATCAGGCCTCATCTGCTTCTGCCGAAAGCTCTCCTTGTGGTGCTGTACCATTTTGATGAATGAGCCCATCACCCAGCCAGGTTCATCATCTTCTCTCAGCTTGCCATGCTCTGTGTCTTGTTCATCTTCCTCATGTTCACCATCCTCCTCCTCATCAGAACTTCCAAGACCACTGAGACTGTCTCCGATAGCATTCAACACTGTGTCAAATCATGTTTTAGGTTTTCTGATTGTTGATCATTCTTTTTCTCCATTGCTCATATCTTCTTGCTGATACATAATCGCTGTCTCAGCGTCTTCAACTCGCTTTCTTGCTCCAGCCGTCTCTCAATCCACATAATCTTCAATGCATTTCTCTGTCTCTGTGTTACTTAGAAAGTGTGTTTCTCACGATTTCTCTGCCGAAAGCTTCTTTTTGGAGTATAAGCTGCTCAATGCTCCCAATGCTCGGACCCTTTCTGCCTCCAAGCTGCTCCTGCCTTCGTTTGCTTGATGATGTCACCATGTGAATTGCTTGGTCAATTTGCTGTATTTGCCCGCCGGAAGTGTGGAAAGATTCTTCTGTGGAGCATTGATCATTGTATTTTGTGTTGACCTTGGTGTTAGGCGAGATGTTGGATGTTGCAAGATATGGAACAGATGGAGGCAAGCGGCATCTTTTATGTCAAGGTTGGTAGGTTTGATCATCTTGAATACAGCAAAATCTGCATTTTGACCGTCACGTCATTTAGAATAGTCATGCTAACCATACATTATAACTTGATGGTTAGCTTGTGATTCATGTAAGATCCGGGCAATGTCTTGAGACAAACATCACCACAAGACCTTTCTGTCAAACAATGTTCTTTTGATAACGATCAAACCAGTGATTTTGGCCATCGTCTACCGCATAATATCCCTGTAAACAAACCAACAACATCGGACCTACTTACTGCAAATGACGGGACCGTGGGAATCCCCTGCAACTTGCAGCTATACCCAGCAGGATTCCGCTTGAATAGAAAGTGCAAGTTTGCTGTTGATCATTCTATTTTGACTTGGAGGTATTTATATATTCCTCAGAACTTCCCACTTCTTTTCGTTATCATCTTCCTCACCCTTCCACAACAGCAAGTCAAGGCGCCACATGTACCTCAGCCACCTGCGATTGAATCCAAATCAAGCCGAACAACAGGCGATTCTTCCAATGCGCCACCAGCTGAGACACAGCAGCAATGCAGCCACCACCAGATAGTTGACCATATCGCTGCAAATGCATCCACCGAAAATATGACCCGGGACTCACATTTAAAAACTGTATATAAAACCGGACAGAGCAAGAATAGAAAGCTGCATCCAATGGGATGTGAGTAACTCCATATCTAGCTAGGCAGCGGTTGACTAATTAGAGAATGTACACCTGGTGTACGTGGAGAGCTTCATAACCAATTTATCGCTGGCCGCAATGGGAAACTTCCATGGTCAACCAAGGCATTTGTCTGCACTGTCCAGGAAATCAAGCATCCTGATGATGTAAGTTTAGAGATTTTCGCTGACAAATTTCGAGATAAACGTCCCTGGTAGTAGACAAAACAGGCTTTAAAGACTTTAGAGGAGGCTACAGAGTGATATATAGTCAAGGTAATTGCTGAATCTCACTTTTCGAAGCAGCATCTAATGTCTTTTAGTTTTTCAACATGTCAGCTACTGTGGCAAGGCAGGGAGGTTGGGTACAGCAAAAACAGTCCTACATGCACCTTGCCTTGAATGTGGCCAAAATGCCACACAGAGGGTTTTTGCGCGCTACTTTTGAGGAAATGCAGCAACTAATCAAAAAACAACAGGCAGAAGTCTGAGAAGAGGAGATGCGAGAAGTTGAGTTTCCTGGGCATAACAAGGTGAAGGTGGTGATAGAAAGACACCTGGCAATGATTCATGAAAATCAAACAGACGACTGCCTTCCTTGCCAAAATGGCACAGCAAATAATCCGCAGTCACACTGGTGATACAAAGGCACAAGTGGACCTCCCCCACAATCAGCTCCACCACCACCCGAAACACCACCCGCACCACCTGGTGACAGTGAGCGAAATCAAACCACTCAAATAGAAGTTATGCCACCCGGATATGTGTATATACATACTCCACTTCCCAACGTTCAATGTTTCAATCATGATACATATGCCAATGATCGCAAGCAGGAGAAACATTTTATTCCAGATTTGTTAACTGATCATGAACCATCCACCAGTTAGTACACTATCTGCTGCTTGGTAATGCAGCTAATTTCCATTTTGCAGACGCAAGAAGCCTTTTAAGCCAACCTGACAGTGAAGATGAGGATTAATAAAAATGAACAGAATTTTTGAGTATTATCATTATCTACAATTAGCGGACACTTTAAAGTATATTTTAAAGGATATATATGCAATATTAGCGAATAATGTAGTGATAAAGGAGAATGTACATGAAAAGTATACAACGTCTGCCAAAAGACAGTTACTGATATTCTATGCCAAAGTGAATAATTGCATATTGTAGATACGCCAGTGGCAAAGTGAGCATCAATGGACCGTCAACAACTTTTGGCCTTGCATCAAGGTTAGGCAATGTGGGATATGGTCATCAAAGTCTATATACAAAGTTTTGATAGGTTTTATGGGCTAAAACACTCAGGATCATTAAGTTACAGCCTTGAAAATGAATTAAGTTGTGATTATCCAGGAGGCTGTCACGGGAACATCCCTTGCTTATTGGCCTCTAAAGGTTACCAACTCCCCATTTATAGATGTCTGTAATTATTCGCCACTTTGATGATGCAAGATACAGGACTAAAGATCGTTGTCGCTCAGTTGGCTATCATTGACAAGATGGGGCAGGGAGCCTGTAGCTTTCGCTTTTGCCAAGAAAGGCAGCCAATACAATGATTATATATAACAATAACTAATTCACGATGTTATTACCTGACTTACATGACCAAAATTCTTTGACACTCCATTGAAGCTCATTTTCAAGATTAGGCCGGGAGTGTGTCACTTTCTAGATGTCCTATAAAGGCGGCCAGTACTGTGCTTCTGTATTCAAATGACCAAGTCACTCTGCAATTACCTGAATTACATGATCAACTATCTTTGACACTGGGTTGAAACTCATTTTCGGAGATAGTAGCGATGTCATACATGGTGGTTTTGACCATTAACGTGGTCAATACTCTCAGTAGGCATTACAACAACCAAATCTCTGATCAATTACCTAACTTACAAGGCCACAAATCGTTGACGCGGTCTTGACACTAATTTTCAGAATCGGGCAGGCAGCATGTCACTCCCTGTTTTGCCTATGCAGGCAGCCTGTCGGTCATTTATGAATATCTGTAACCAATCGCCACCCTGATTAACAATGATGCAAGGCCAAACATTGTTGACACTCTGTTGATGCTCAGTTTCAGAATGTGGCAGAGAGTGTGTCACTTCCTCTTTTGGATTTGAATGTGGCCTTTATTACATTTATGAATGTCTGTATCCAATTCGCCACTCAGATTACCCAAGATGCAAGACCAAAAATCATTGACATGCCATTTACTTTTATTTTCAGGATGGGTCAGGGAGTGTGTCTCTTGTGTTTCTGATTATAAAGGCGGCCAATACATCAGAAAAGAACAACAATGTACCAAAGTTAACATTTTGCGATTAGCTGTAGGATATCTAAATGCGATCATAAATAGAAAAACTCAATAACCAGAACTGGTGATTGGAACCAACAGGTCTAGCCAAACCCGTCACAACCTGTCAGTTGTTGGGTACGGTTCAGGTGTTGGCCCACCAAAAAGCAGCAGTTCAGCTTTTTGGACGGTTCTGAAACCAAACCAAACCATTTTTCGGGTTCAAATCTGGAACACTCGCTCGTTACCCGGACCCATTGCTCAGACCATCCACAGCTACTTCAAAGCATTCCCACTTATACTCAGGGTGTAACACCACCACTGCTACACAGACTGTAAGCTCTTTGTATAACTTCTGGTACTTATCCAACACCACTATCCCATATGCAGCAGCCCTGCGGACATGAAGACATGGGTTGCGCTGCTATTTCTATACCATCGTTGTAAATGATATTCGAAGGAAGTCAAGTTCAATCTGAATGTTATGCAGCTCAGAAAAGTCACCCTCCATGCGTAGTGTTGGAGTATGGAATGGCTCCAAAATGGTCCCTGCATTGACCAGCTGCTCCCAATCATCAATTGATAAGCGATCTGAATTCAAGTAGTCCGAAAGGCATTGACAGAATACCTCCACTGCATCCCTATTTCAAAAAATGATCTGGATCATTGTATATCCAGTATTCCACCATGTAGCATAGTCTCTGTGGAGGATGGTAGTTGCAACAAGCTGTTTGAATTCCTGACACCACTGTGGAGATGCAAGTACATATATCATGATAGTGTGGGCTTTGCCCCAAGGTCCCATCTTTTGCCATTCATCCATTGCATCATGGGTGACAATAACCGTATCTTGCAACAGTGTATGATCTACATCTCCAAACCAGAAAGCCTGGACTGCAAAATTGATAACATGACCAATGCAGCGGAGCCGGTGTTTTTCTACATCATAGTGATATGTTCCATGCACTTGCTCCTCCGCCAGAGCTCTAACCAGAGATGCATTATTGGTAACATTGTCTCCCATGATGTATCCAAGCTTCTCTTCTACTCCATACTCTCGAAAAATCTCCATAACGACTTGAGCCATATTGAAACCACTATGCGAACCTTCGAGTAAGCGAAGTCCAAAGATGGGGTTCTTGTAAATGCCCGTTTTGACTGTGAAGCGTGCAATAATCACAAGGACAGCAATAGTCCGATGTCAACTACTCCAGCCATCGCAGGAGAGATGTATTCGAATTATTGCTTCCTGCATTAATTCTGCCACTTGAGGCTGCAAACTCTGGAAATGAGCGAGAATGGGTTGTGTGATTGTGGTAAATGACCATGATAGTTGAGTTTTATCATTCAAATACTGTAGCAGGGCTCGAAATCAAGGATTTGAGGTTATGCTTAAGGGAACATTCATATGAATAATCCATCTATGGAAAAAGTTATCAGCTGCTTTCTGATTGAATTTTTGCAGATCAAGCTTCTTCGCTGCATTGATTGACCCCGATACAATGTGTTACATTTTGGGTGTTCCAGGTACACTTCAATGATCATACAGGATCACTCGATAATCCAAATATGGATACTGAATTCAAAATCATGAATTATCACTCGGATTTCCTAATTGGATCAACCTTCCAGATTCGTTCACCTATTGGTAATATCACCATTACCCTACCTTCATCTCACCAGACCAATAACAGTGATCAAGCCAAGCACAATTAAGATATACATTACCTTTAAGGCCGTATTGGTCATATGATTTCTATTGTCAATGGCTATTCCTAGTGTTAGCAACAGTTCTGGGTTAACCGGCTTTGCTCCGGGTTGGAACTGGAACCATGGCCCTGGTCTCCATTAGGAACCGCCAAGGAACCCGAACTGCTGTGTCTTGGCAGGTTTGTTACCCAGACTGGACATAGAACGAATGGGTTTTTGGGCCGGTTCGAACCGGACTGCGGTTTCAACTCCACGGTTCTTAGACCTTTGGCTCCAATTAACTATTTGAGTCCTGATCGTATCTTAACATGGTCAATATGTAGATTTTGCAGTTCTACACGCTCTTTCACCTCCCACATTCAGATTTGCGATCCGACCATTATTCGTAGAATTGCGGTGCAATAAAGGCAAATTTATGCGAAAATTGCCGGTTGTTGATCACAACTCCACGAATATTGGTCAGATCACAAATCTGAAAGTGGGAGGTAAAAGAGCGCATAAAACTGCACAATATACATATTGATTGTGTCATGATATGATCAGAACTCAGATACTTAATTGGAGGCAAACTGGTGATGTTGAAATGCCAGGTTTTTGGTGGTATAACCGGCCCAATTGCAATGGTCCGTGTTTTCATGTGGTAAGACCCGTTCCAAAGGTTCGGTTCCAGGTTGGAACTGGACCCGGAACCGTTGCTAACACTAGCTATTCCTTCTCGGCAGGAAACCTTATTCCTAGGCGTTGAACAACAGACTATTCCCTCATGCTCCACTGGTATGTTTCTAGGGAGATGAGGTGTCGTCAACATCGTACCAGAATGACATCTCAAGATGTGCAGAGTCGGATACCAGATAGGCTTGTAACCATTGATCAATACATTGGAGCCCAGTTGACCAAATGGACTTGTACAAATCAACCCTTACTTCGACCACACTGTCTTGGTCTTGGGTTATTGGGACTTATGATTCATGTGTCCTGAGTGGCGCGGGATACTCTCCGTTCAATTTATTGGAAAGCAACTCAGTTGCAGAACACTGAATATTTGGCTCCAATAAAGCATAGTCAAATTAAGGGTTCTTTCATGTGCCGCAATCATTAAACCGTTACATACCCAGTGGGTATATGACAGGGCACTCTCACTGGCACAAGGTCACATGAACCAATTTGTTGATAATTGGCTTCAGATAAGCTCGTATTCATATGAGGTATCACCAATAGCAATAATGTTGCAAATACAAGCTCATTACCTTGATGATATAGTTAATATTCATAGGATTTAGAACTCGACAATGAATGGTAGAAAGCAGGGATGATGAGGCAGTTACACATGAGAACTCTGAAACAGGCTTTGGCAGTCTTAGGATTGTTAAGGGTGTGGATCGTCTAATACATATCAGTGATACTGACAAGGAGAAAGAACATCAATAACATCCTATCGAACATACAATCTACATACAGATGATCAACAGATTCCTATTGCCATTCTCGATCTGGTGGTTAAGTGTTTACCATATTCCCCTGTATTATCTAGTAGTTTTGTATCGAAGTCAACGAGAAGATGTCTCTCTTGAATTCCGGAGTTGTACATTTATCTTCAGTTCTATATCATGAATAAACCCCATTAGTCTGCATATTTGTTTATTCTTATTACCTTCTTCAAAGCAAATTGTTGATCGGGAAGCGAGTACGTCAATACTTTACAGTCTGGGGGAAGTCCGAGCAACCACCCCAATAACATGGTGGTCTAAATGATACTTCTGGTAGGATAGTCTTGAGTCGGCACTACTCCTTTTGCTGAGGCAAAACTACTTTGCTGTTTTTTATATGGCAAGTCGATACTTGGAGTCGTTATACCTGAGTGCACATTGTTCTTGGGTATCCGTGCCAGTTGCTGGGCCGATACTGTTGAGTCCGAAGAGAGTCTGAGGACGAGCACTAGAGTTTGTTAGTTCAGAGCATCTTCTGAGTATGGTACTCTTTAATCATGTGCTCCAGTATATTGGTAGTATAAGACTATACTCTTTAGTCAATACTATTTTTCAGGAGCAGAGAATGAACAGTTACCTTGTCTCCTTGAGTGGTGATTCTTATACTCATCCTGAGTGAAGCTTTATCATCTTCTTCTTTATCAGTCCAGAGGTCATTAAGGGCTTTTATTCATTAGGAGTTAGGGTGGATCTCCCAGTGTTACACAATGGGAGAAGTGGTTGGTACTCTCAGGTTAAGTTTTGTTGAATGGTATTTCTGCAAATGGGCAGCCGGCTTGGTGGTCCCTCCACTGAGTTTATATTTCATTGAACCTGTATGCATTATCAGAACTGCTGGAGAGTGAGTTAATTGGAGGCAGACTTATAATATATGCACTTCCAGTACTTAGTTCCACCAGACTCAGAAATGGTGCCATGGGAATGAATGGGAGAAGTCAAGCATCACCCTTTGTGTGAAACGGATGGCATTGTAGATACGATGGGACATAATTAAGTTGAGGGCGAGATTGAGATTAGATTTGGGGATGCAGATCCTGTAGACTGTGCCTGGGAATTTGTGTCCAATGCTTCTGTGGCCTGCACCTCTGAGGACTCAGACTCAACATCTAAGGGTTGATAGTCTTCACTGCTACTGAAATCTGAGAGCGATACAGATGACATGGTGTTGAGAATGTAATGTAATAGAGAGCAAACGAAGTGTTGGTGATGATGGGTATGTTCAAGTATGATGATTTATTGATGGGAAGAATCTGTGCCTTATATACACAGAAAATCTGACAGTCTCACAGGGATAACAAAGTGAAGTTCAAAGTGGCGGGGGGTGCCAATGAGACATCAACGAAGCCTATTGGAGTGAGACGCTTGGTGGAAGTCAATGGAAGTCAATGGAAGTCAATGGAAGTCAATGGAAGTCAATGGAAGTCAATGGAAGTCAATGGAAGGCCACAATTGCAAATAGCAGTGGCGGAGCGAAAACTGCTGTATGTGTCTCTGAGTATGAGTCTGGGAGTTGTGAGTCAATTCGCCAACTTACAGTGTATTAGTCATCTCATTCAAGGCCTTCGAGTATCAAGTGGCCGCTGGCAAGTGGCAAGTGGCAAGTGGCAAGTGAGTCAACATGTATGAGTCTGTGCCGTTTATGACTCTATTTGGTGGCTCAGTGTATTACTGACTCCCAGAGACTTCCGCTGATTCGCCCCCAGTGGACTGGTCCACACCCGGACTACTGGAATCATTGTGTGATACATTAAGTTGTGGAATGAAATACGGGACTGGAACAACCTTCAAATGAGATGTTTACAAGTCTCTTAATCAAAATTCAGCTGAATTTATTTTATAGTGCACAGAATGTCATGCCGCAGATAATCTCAACAGTTACGAGCAATTGCTACCCAAGATCATGCCTATCCATCGTGATCTAAACATCATCGCGGTCTAAACCACCGCTGCCGTCGGTGCATCATAAGCACCATCTATTTCTCTGCCATCCACATGATAACACCCTCATAACCTTGACAACCTCCCTCCTCCCACTCAGTTTTTTGAAGCGTCCAGGCTCTGACCGGAACCTTGCTGAACAACAGCATCAGGAGGTGCTTGATGTTGATTTCATCCTCCACCAACACCCAACCATTTCTTCTGCCATTCGAGTGCACCTGGATTCCAACCCTCGCTATATACTGATCAACCCATTCGACCTTGCGTAGACGTAGCAGATGGAGATCCTTGAACGGCGCAGCATGCTCTAAGTGGTCCTCGATATCTTTCCGCAATCAGAAAATGTACTCTTCCCCATACAATCATGGAGAGAAATACAGATAATCTTGGCCAAACCACTGTTAAACTTCAATGGCGGCAGCACCAGCGCGGCACGGTACTCGGGATCCAGTTCGACCGTAGCCTGGTCGACGATACACTCGGGGGTTTCGTACATTATACTCTCCGGGGCTATTCCACAGATACACGCCTCAAGTGGCTTTGGAGGGGGCCGGTCATAGTTCTTCAAGGCGATCTCGTAGTTGTTTCCAGGGCGCTGCAGCACGTCCGCGAGCCGCTGTTGGTCGATGGTGATCAGGTCATTGTCTGTGTCAGTTATGACAGAGAGGTGATGTTCGTGCCATGGTGGAGAGGAAGGGAACTCGGCGGGGGATGTGGAGAGGCGGGATGAGCGACGCAAGGAAGAGGGAGGTGTGGAAAGGGGAGAAAAGGCTCTGCCGATGGAGCGTAAGGTGTCCATTTCCGTTGCTAGTGATTGGGATCGGGGCGGGTGGAGAGGTTGCTAGATTTGATATGGCGTTGCAGAGGGGAAAGGTTTGCTCGGTGCAGTTGACGTGGACTTTGTTTTGCGGTTGGGGGTTAGCGTGATGTTGTTGAACTCCAAGTACTTTGACCAGATCCCATCACAACATCTTTACACTGATATTCACTATTCTTATTCGTTACTCAATCAGTCCACAACTTTTTTTCTACAGATATATGCAGGCTCCCCTAGGCTTGCCGAACGTCGATTGGTATCTACCTGTGCTTTGGGCGGCCGCTTTAAGCAGCTGCCTTCGGGATGGACTTCATCTCCCTGGACGGTAAGTCTGTTACTGTCTGTAAACCGGCCGTTTCAAAACACAATCTCTAGTAATTTGGAATTGGGTTATAGCATATCAAGATACTAAACAACTCCAGATAGTGCTATCTTCAGTAATATCTAACAATCATTGTCGTTGTCAAAGCCCAAGTCATTAACAACGAAAGTCTATTCACAAGAAGTATGGCACAGGTATCACATAGATACATATTTACACACAAGACAACATGTATTCAATTCCATTTTACTCCATGTCCTCTTCTTTTTATCGTCCATCCAAGGCCTTTCGTTCCCACTTTCCGTCCGTACTAATAATACACAACTAGGCACACAGAAAAGGTATCAACAGCAGGAAACCCGGTAGGAAAATAACAATTCTTTAGTCAAGAACATCCCGAACACAAACGCCGTCATGTGCCCATCTGTGCCATATCCATCAGCAATAATCCATTAGTAAAGACCGGCAGAGCCCTTACCATACAAACAACCGTAGCAAATTCATCCATCTTCCGTAGAACTAAACACCATCGATGCCAATGTTGTTGATTGGCGTGTAGACGCCAGTAGTAGAACTCCAAACATAGAGCGGACGAGCAGTGCGGATGTCCGGCAACTCGGAGCGGGGGTGGGTTGCAGGATAAAACTTCCAGTGGTAGTACGGGTGTCCCGAGGTTGGAGCACACTTGTAAACGAGATACTCGATTCCGCTGGCGTTGACGTTGACCTGCGGGGCAGCGGGGGCGGGGACGGGGGCGGCCGAGTAGTAAAGAGGCATGGCGATGGTGTTACAGAACAGTGGAGTTGGGAAGAGCTATTTTGTGTATGAGAGGTAGCGGGGGGGATTTGGGGATTGTGAGATGGTGCTGAAGAGGATGTAGGGGGGAGAATAATGGAAGAAGACGAGAGGTCAGGATCAACGGACGCTTGAGTGCTACAGCAATGGATGCGTGGCAGAGTCAGATGAGAGATTGTGGTATTTATCAGCAGCAGCTCTAGTTAGTGTGTTTGAGAGCTAACGTAATAAAAATCTACTCACGCCATCGATGGGGTCCCCGGAAATTAGATTAACCGACTGTTGGACATCCCAAACGGGCATTTAAAACATTATACGGCGATGTAAAATAGCATTCATAGAAGAGATAACTTTCGATTTTCTTCATAATCGAACTCAATAACTAGTAAATAATACCATGTTTGGAGTCGTTATCCCTGAAGTTCTGAACTATAAGCTTAAACGTTAGTATTGGTAAAGTAGGATTCGAATATGGTTAGGTGATACAGACCACTCTCTTTGAGGTTCTCCTGATCCTCCGAATATTTCGTATGTGGGTCAACGTCGACTACGAAACTTCTGCAGATGATTCGTGACGCACGGGTATGTAATGTCGTCACGACCCTACAAATGCTTAAGAGCACGGGTCTAGCAGTATGACAGAAACGTCTAGTGTCTATTGAATTGTATCAATAACGGAACACAGGAACGAATCTCGAACTTTTGTAACATTGTAGGGTGATGGGAATTGCCGAAGTACCTAAAGCTTATTCTCAACTCCGTCCAACTTTCCATCCGATAAGCCATCCTAAGCGTAGGCTAGAAGCCGAACCCCGCATAGCAACAACGCCCCACAAAAGACTGGCATTCCAGCGGTTTCCCCCACCAAGGAAAGCCTGCAATGGAAATTCACAACTGCGAATCCCCCAAAACCTGGAATGGTCGTAGTTTCTGGAGTAAATTCATCTTCGACAAATGTACGGAGACCGCAGGGCGTTATGAGGCTTAATAAATACTTTTTGCGGTGTCGTTGATGTTCGTGGTGAGCTCAAGTTTACAACTGAGCAGAATACCGGAGGTGGCCAAAATAAATACGGTTGAATAGGTTTTGTTTCTGCCAAGGCGCTATTCCTATGCTATGCTGTTGATTTCTTCTTACAACCAACTGACAGCCGTGGAACCAACTCTAGATCTTGGAGCTCTGAGAGATGTTCGAAATGATCTAGAGAAACTTCTGGATAATATCTTCTTTAAACTTCATGGTATTGGCTATATTAAATAGTGTCATACCAATATTTGGGACCTTGCCTCCAGAAATTTGTTTATTGTGCCAGATATCACTCAGGTAAGCCGGACTAGAAATGTCAGATTATATTCAGGATGTATCTCTCTATTTACACTATTCGGACCAGATACAGAAGCCAGCGGGTGTGTTGCGCGCTATAGCACCGGTGTGGTCATCCTGCCGGTCTGGCAGAGCCTAGAGACAATACGCAACAAACTCTAGAATTACAGATCACCAGAGTTAATATGCCACCTTTGGCTGCTTGAATCCATATAATGTAGGCCTAGGGTCGATGAATACTGCTCCTCCAATCAGGGGAGATGGAAAAGTGAGCAATCTAAGTCCACCGAGAGGATAGACGATATCAGTAGCTAATGTACACACAATTTGACCTTGATATTATCGCACTAATTATAATGGAGAGCATTCCAGATACAACACCAGTATAAAAACTGATCAAATAGTTATAACTCACGTTAAGCCACTAACAGATATTCTCATCATCTAATAATCAAACGTCTACGCTTCAACTTCTTCTCCGATACTCATATCAGCAATGAATACTGGGGCAACTGCATGCTTAACTTGAAGCTTCAATTTCTGGGAATCTCATTCCGGTTTGTCTCAGCTCGGGCCTTTTCTCTACGTTGGGAAGATTTTTCTAGCCCAGAAGGTTAACGTTTCGGTGGTGCGGGTATTGGTGTCTGTAGTCGTACATATAAGCCGCTAGGATGACCCCAGGACAAACGTACTAGCAAACGCATTCGGTTTCTCGACTTTACCGTGAAGAGTCGCAAACTTCCTTCTCCTGCCATATCGTTGTCATTGGTGGCGGTTTCAGCGACAGTGACGTTGCTGGCTCTTGAACTGTTCCAATGCCCAAGGAAGCACTCGAGCGGGATACCATCTACCACAACAAAATCAAGAACGTGTATATGATAGATGCAGTAGCATGTTTGTCCGCGATAGCCAAAGGTATCCCTTTGCCGGTAACCGGGTTTGGGCCCACAGATGGGCCAGCTTTTAAAATACACATCACACAACCACAATCCAGCCAAATGCCCCCAGAATAAATAGAAATACTCTACATATGGTGAAATTCATGAAAACAATTTCGTTTGGGTGTGAAACATAAAGCCTCATTGCAGTCCTCACACTTTATGCTGGTTTTCATGCCTTCTCCACTACCACCCTGACTTCTTCTCCACCTGCAAAGGAAACAATCTACTCTACTCTCCATCCAAAGTGGGGAATGCATTCCTGGTACCTTTCGGCAGAGGGGCAGGGGGGTGTGCTTGGTAACTTGCCTGGTAGGCAGTGGGGTCAGGGCAGATTGTGTGGGGGAGCCGACCGAGTGATTTTCTGTGAAGCCGGAATGTGGGAGGAACTTTTCATTGTTGATGGACTTCCAGCTTGCAGAAGGTCATGCACAATGGAGAGACGGAAGTCAAAGTGATCCACAGTGTGCTCTTTGTTTGCTGGCAGATCTCGATAGATTATAAGGCTGTTGATAAGGGCTGTCTCCAGAATCCAATAGAAAAGTGGATACCAATTGCGTCTGGATATGAGCTGTGTATCAAAATAGGTTCGATACTGGTCAGCTACATCCACTCCCACCTTGTGCTGGTTGTAGGCATCAACAATAACAGGTATATCAAGCTCTTTCTGGCGTTCTCCAGGAAGAAATGTGGAATTTGCTTCACTTGCATTGGTACTCTTGTTGCCTGGATACTTTCTCATTCTCAGTACCAGTGAATCCTCACCACTTAGTGGGTGGATTGTAGACATCATGGTAACAGGCGAACTGTCCATCCATAGCAGGGTTGCAACCCCATCTTTAACAGCTCCACTTCGAAAATGATATGGCAATTTGGCATTCTTCCCAACCTTTAGCTCCTTGGGAAATCCTCGAAACTGCTGTCTGCATGTGCCACATGCTCCTATCCCCATCCGACAAAGCTCTGCCAGCAGAGGTTGTGTTGTGAAGAAGTTGACCATGTATACATTGAAGGAGAGCTTTCGATGCCTCTGGTGCAAACATCTAGTTAAGTGGTGAACCATCTTTCCAGTGTCTGTAAGCTGTAACAGACGGGATTCTACATCAACAGGATCCCCTCCAACTGCATTCAATGATGGGTGGAACTCCCAGACATAGCCCTTCTCTGCCATGCAGAAAAACTTATATCCTTGACTAATTGGCTTGTTTGGCATCTTTGTAATGTGAATGGACCTGCCAGTGAATAGAATCATGGCTTCATCAATAGTAACATTGCTGCAAGGTACTCGGTACTGCTGCAAGAAAAACCGCAGTTGCTCCAGTAGAATATCCACCTTTGAATGCCAACAAGATAGGCCTCCAGGAGTCTCAGTTGGTGAATTGGATGGAGAAATATGAAAGAAGCGGCGGATCTCCTGAAAGCGAGTCTTCCCAAGGTAGGCAGCTGGTGGTAATCCATCCTTGGGAAGGTAAACTCCATCCTTCATCCAGTACCTCTCAGGAGGAACTCCAATCAGACCCATATGAATTTGAATTGCCCGCCAGAGATAAAGATCCTGAGCTGTAACTGGCTGCCAGGAACGCTGCTGCTCCTTCTCTGGCCAAAGAAGCTGCTGCTGGGCATAGGAATTGATGTTGGCTACAAGCTGTCCCATAATGGAGTTGGTAAGAAAGAGAGTGAAGATTTGAATTGGAGTAATGGCATCCAGCTCGGAGAATGAGATGGGCAATCGGTTCCAAGCTTTATGAGGAGGGACAGCTGGTTGTAAAGGGTCGAATGTGAGAAGCTTAGGAAGATCTGGCCAATTTTGAATCGATTTTTTGATTGTTTTCTTGTGCCACTTGGCCGAGTGACCAGCTGTGATTGACCCGGCTGGATCAATATATGCCTCATCTAAGGAGCTATAATTATCGTCAAGGTTGAGCATTGCAGGTGGAGCTTCAGTAGTGAGTGAAGACACATCAGGTATAATGGGAGGTCGATGCTGTACCACTGTAGGTCGTGGTGGTGGTTGGGAGAAGGTGCACTTTGGACCAGAGTGATTGTCCATGATGCGACGCTTGGCACTTTGTTTTTTGACATTTTTTGGTGAGGATGGTGGAGATGAGAGTATAAGTGGTGGGGGTAGGTAGTTGACATTAAGGTTCTGTGGTCTGAGGGCTTCTCTGCTCATGGTTGTTGTGGTGTAGTAGATGGGAAGTGGGAAGGTGGTTGCCGCTGGGCTGAAGGATAGTACTCTCACAATCTCCAAAGTACTGCTATTTATATGCAACTCAGCACCACAGAACTTGTCACACTGCCACAAGAATTTGTAAATAGAAGCTTCTACTAGTTATCTTTCAATTCATAATATTCTAGGGGGGGGTTTTGGTGTGTGGTTGTGTTGTTATAAGCGACAAGGCGCAGCGTATGCGAAAGTGGGCCCTTTTGTGGGCCCAATACCGGCGAAGGGATACTAATTTGTACATGTGATGAGCATACTAGCCTGAAGGCACTCCTGGATCCTAGATAGTAGCAGAAGGGATTCTTCTCCGAAGTGCTCAAAATCTTCCGCTAGGTTTGTTTCCATTGGTGTTTTAAATATCTATCTATCGTTTGAGTAAGCCCATGCGGTCGATGGGCGTGTTCATTAGTCTGGTAAGGCAGGTGACTTTCATGGATGTGCGTTGCTGTTATTATACAGGACAAGGAAAAAATATCCAGCAATTCCAAGGTGATGGTGATACCGAATGCCGCGAAGAGTGAGGTAGAAGTGAGCCGACGAGGAGGTTCTTCCATCGGGGATCCGGGAAGTTCTGTGTCAAGAGTTTGACAGGGTTGATTGAAGTAGGGCCCTGTTCTTCAACATTATTGGGAAAGTCTATATCTCTTTCGGATCAGACCAGAGCTAAATTTACTTCTCTAGGGCTTGCGTTAATGTCTGTTCTCCAAGTGGCAAAGACATTTGTTAAATAGCGATGGCTGAGTTAGTTAGATTACAGCGAGTGAGTTGCATAAAGCACAAGAACCCGCTTTTCTCAGCAGTGATTTCTCGCGTAAATGTGATAATAGAGAGCAAAACACTGTAAAAAAAAACCGAAGTGCTCTGTAGATTGATATATGTCAGATGTTCGCTGCAGCCGCTTTGGGATGTGGTTAGGGCTATCTCGGCTGATCATGTGAATCTGAAACAAACCAGGCACCCTTGGAATTACGTGCATGCATGACATCCCTCTGAGCTTAAACTAACGTTGTCTGTCTCTTCACGCAACACTCTTGCTACCACCACGTCGTGATGTTTGGCGCAACGAGGTATACTCCTGCGCAGATACTACTCGATCAGTTAGTAACAACTGTAGCAGTGCTGAGGGACTTCCAACCTCCCGCCTACACAGCACCACACGGGCAGCGCCGGTGAGCAGGTATTCCGACCTCCAATTATTTGGCCACTACAATCTGTTTCTCCCACAACTAACAACTGCAGTGCTACTGTTCCAACCGTCTCTGGTCTCGCATCAGTTACTAGATCCGCCACTCCGAGCGATGGAGAGTGTGAACAGTTCGCTATTGCTACACCCGTCAAGCGCACGTCTACCTCGCAATCGTACCCGCCTGTGGATGAATGCTCCAGTCAACACTCAACTCAAACCTGTAGTCGCATACATTTCGACGACGATATCCCTCCGTTTGTTCTTACACGCTTACAACAATTAAATCGAACGGAAATCGTTGATCTAACGGCTTTTTGTACTCTTATCGCCAGGTTCAATAAAGACTTACGCGATATTGGCGCAGAAATCGTGGTTGACTCTGAGCTGTCTGGGATCGTGCAAAGCTACATCAAGGCTAGGGATAAGGAGTTGGCGCTCGAGGAGAGGGAGAATCGGATAGACGATAAGGAAGAACAATTATTCGAAAGGGAACAACGTTTGAGGGAGCGCGAAGCAGAGACCGCAAAGCTTTTGAAGCAACTGAAGGGTAGCCAGGTATTGTCCCCGAGTCCTATTAAAAAGAAGAAGAGGAAGCTAGATAGTACTGCCACACAAGAAGGTTCTGGGCCGCCTGGTTCGCAAGGAGGTGTTGCGTAATCATCCTCGAGCTGTTTCCTTATGAATTCTGTTATGATCGAAAGATGTGCGTTCTTTATGTGGGAGTTTAATATGGGACATTAGTATAGTTAAGATAGCTTGCTAGGAAAATCAACGTCAACCTGTTACAGATGCAACACCGTTTTTCAAATACAATCAATAAACTCAAACGTCCCGTCCGTCCGGGAACGGCCACAACGGGACGGGACGAGACGCGTCTGTCTATGGTGACTGTTCCCGCCTTTTCCCGCCCACCCGCCATCATTTCTGGCACATGATGGTACGGACGGTATTAGCACTGTCTCGTCCGTCCTGGGGCAATTTCAGGCGACATGCCTTCCCTAGCCATCAGAAAGGACGGTTGCGAACACTGAATACAATTGCAGCCTTAATTGAATTCTACAAACATTTGAAATGCAATTCATCATCATCATTACCGAGGTGTGTGTTTATTGAATACTCTTTCTTCCGTGATTGTACTTTACGTATCAACGCCACGATGTTACATTCTCAGTCTACGGTGTGATGAGATCAACCAAACACAAAGAGGCTGAATTGTCTGTCATACCCAAGTGACTGTCTAAGGGAAAATCTATGCCTTTTTATACACGAAGAAAGCGTGGAGGTTCCGCGGAGAAACTGAAAGTAGAGAGCGTGTTGCATTATGGACCGCCTCCCGGACGTATGGCGTACGGCTTCAGCTGGGCTGATACATAATCTCCCTAAGATGATGGTCGTTCCAGACTCAGCTGGAGATGCCAGCTGAGTGCGCATGCATGCGTACAGGGCATACTCTGAATGCCGTATATAAGATCACGAATGTACCTGTACTTGAGAATACAACGCTTCTAGCAATCAGTATTTCAACAGAGCGGCGGAGTCGGATGGCGAGTGAAAACTCGTGAATGAGTCTACATAAATGACCCCGTGCATTAGCAACTACTCTCCAGTCCTTTCTAACAGCTTCGATGGCCTTCTAGCAACTTGTATGGCTCTCGGGCTAATCCTGAGTCAACAACGGGAGCGTACTCCAAGTTAACTACTGCAATTGATAATTGTCAGGGTAGTGGGTTGTGCCGCGGACGAAACTGGCCGAGTGATATTATTAACTGCACACTTTTAAACCCAAAGTTTAGTATAGTTAAAAAATTCCAGACACTGGTACAAGCTCCACCGTAATAAACATCACCACAATCGGTTATGCAGAGGGCCCCAGGTTCAACCCCAGTGGAGGGTATTTCTAGTGTACCGTTAAGCACTGTTGGTTTTGCCTCTTAATGGTTGTCGTTCTTTTTGATCAACCGCAACTTCTTACTAAACGTTGGCGGTGCTGAGACCTTTCTTGAGTGATAGCTTTAAAAGTAACTACTTGATATGACTTCGGGCTCATGACAATATGTATGCTTCGGATGGAGACGATGGACGCTTACATAGCACGGAAACCTGTGGTACCTAGCACCTGTTGTAGGGCATCCCAGACAGTCACCTAATCCACATTACGGCCATTAGGATTCTCTCGCCAAGTCTTTCCAATCACACAGTAGTTTCACCATCACGCTCTTAGCATTCCCTCAACAGCACCTACAATCACGATTGCCATCGTCTTCGCGTCTCACCATCAACAACTACTACCCCCAAAACACATCGCATCTCATCTTCAAAGTGACGTAATGTCAATCGATCTCTCCGATTATACCGATTACCAGCAGGCACGTCGTCCTCTGTTCCACCCTTTCCAGGGTACTACTAGTTGCTTATACTGACAGCATGTCTCTGGCAGCGCGTCTTCGCCTTGGTCCTTCAAATTCCTGAAGGCAAGGTCGCATCCCTCAGCGTCCTTGCTGCCGCCCTCCAGACCACCAATCATGGTGCTGTCTCGCAAGCTTTGAGTACAAATTCCACCCTTCAATTGGCGTGTATCAACATTGCCACTCTCTGGTTCGAAGATGGAACTTCGAATCATTCGGGCTTGGTATCGAATTGATGCTAACAGTGCGCCTTAAAAGACAAGGCCAACCGCTTGGATGAGATCCCAGTTCACAGAATTTTGAAGACAGATCGGGAGGGCCAGAATATGGTCCGCAAGGCCACTGACAAGGGGCTTCTTGAGCAGGAAGGAGTCAAGCTTACCAGCAGCGGGGTTCTTAAAGATAAACGCGACCTTTGGACCGGGTTCGAAGATGAGGATACCGAGTAAATACAGGGTCTATGCGGAACAATGTGGTTGTAATCCTTCTGTACATTTACGCCTACCTGAGTATTTGAGTATATGATAGTGTCATAGTCCAATGTGTTCTGCTATTCGTAATTTCCATTGGCCCGTCGATATCGTCCGAATACTTTTTGACACATCGACAGTAATATGCCCCGCACACGTGACGCGCTATTTTGGGTGGTGTGGCAACCACAAAAAAATATGACCCCTCATCATCACACGCATCGAAAAATTCTTCGCAGACTGATCTTCCTTCCATCAACAACATCCAAGGACCTAAGGAACCGGTATACTGCATCATGAGGCTTCAAAATCAGCAATATGACGTGCAAGGCTCTGTCTCCATGGTACGTAGCCTTCTCCTCCACGCCAAGACGCTGCTAACTCATTAGGACAAGTGTGGCGTTCCACAACACGGTTTAATGACTTTGGCTGAGGCTTGTGAACTACACCCTGCGATAAACTCACCTCCTGCGCCAACTCGAATATTCTTAAGCCCACCAATTTCTTCTCCTTCGAGTACAACAAATACTCTCTCGAATCGCCACAATAGCCCTCCTACGCCTATAATGCCTCCCAAAGATCATTTGACGCCAAGGTCTACGCCAGACCCAAAGGAAACTAATTCCATGGAACGTACCTTGGTGCCTCTATCACATTTGGAGAGCGCGCAAACTGAGCTCCCATTTCACGTGCTATTCGCTCCAAGTCCTTCGCGCTCAGGGCAAAACGCGTCAAACTCTAAATCTTTAAGCCATCCAGTGCGTGACGCGTCAGAGACTGCGTCTTCAAATACGTACGGACAGGTAGCCCCAGTTGCTCAAATGCTAGGGTACAGTGCACGCGTCAAGACTGGGCCCAGTGAGCCGGCGACTAGGCACGCTCTAAGTTTAAGAGAACCAGCGGTACAAGATTCTCTCGAATTGGACAACAATGGCGTTAATGAGAAGATAAACGCAATTTCCTTTGTTAACAACAATACTACGGATGGCGTAGAGATGAATATAAAATGCCCCGAAGTTAGTCGAATTGCCTCCTCTAGCGCCTCACCAGTGCGTACAATCCTCGCGACTCCTGTCACTGTATCTTGTGCACTTCCTTCACCCACCGGCAGTCATCAGACGTTTCCACCTCACGAAGAAGTTGTTGCATTGACGCAGCCATCCACGGTACTTTCTGCCCTCCCAAAGTCAAAAAAACGGTTCATCCAACATGAACCAAACGTAACAACCAGAGCAAAGCGCCAAAAGCCGAACAACCGTAAAAATTACATCCAGGACGAGATACTGGACTCCATCAAATTGTCCGACAATACGTCTACGCCTATCAGAGTCTCCCCAAGGACGCTTAGGGATGCTGTTCACCCTGGTCTATCGTTAACAGCGTTGCCGCCAAAATATATCGTTCAACGTCTTCTTCGCAAGCGCGTATTCAACAAGAAGGTTTGGTACCTTGTTGCGTGGAAAGGATACCCAAAGAGCCAGGCAACGTGGGAGCTTGAGAAACAAATTGGACAAGATATTCAGGAGGGAGAAACTGAGGAAGGAGCAGTTGCTGCTTGGAAGGCGTTGAAGGCTACGTTACCAAGTAGAAGAAGATAAATTTTGCAGTGAGCTTGGACCAAAGAGTGAGTAGGGGAATATTCGATTGAGAGAATAGTGATTTTCAGCTTCAGACAAAGAGAGAATAGCGTGAAGAGATGAAGGATTTTGTATTTCCAGTTTTTATCTTTGGAGCATAGGGAGAGGGTAGAAACATTTAATTAGGGAGATTGTGTCTTGTATCATTCTACACGGATCAGAAAATTCGGAATAGACAACCAAACAAAAATCATTAATTTTTGCAATATCCAATACTCCTGGCGTCACCATCGCACATTCCGAAACTTTCCATAACACGAGCTTTCATAAACGGCCCAGTCTACCTGCCCGCAAGGCGAATGAAACGGGCGAGTTTTCCTGCCCAGACTTTGCGTTCAACCCGCCCCTGTTGATCGCTCAACTGAGCTCTGCTCATAAACCCTGATTGGTTGATAATATACCGGATCATCGACAATCTTCTGCACCGTTTCTTGCTTAAGTTTACTGACCTGAGCGATTGTTGCAACTGAATAGCTGTGGAAAGAAAGGTTGATGATCTTGCGCCGTTCACCGTCTGTAGGAGTACGGTTGGGGTCGGGGATCGAAGATTTTGAGGCCATGGGATTAACGCGACCGGACATGGTACTCGTCCCAGGATGTTGTTGAAAGAAGTGATAAATGTAGCGTTTCGATGAGAGGACAAGTTGTTGTGCAGATCGAGAGTGTAAGGTTTCGAATTGTATATACAGTGGTTGAAGTAGAATTGAATGATTAATGGCAAACATTCAAGGGCCCACTATGCGAGGCTAACTGGCTCTCAATGTTAAAATATTAGACGGAACTTCCAGTTTGTCCTTACCGGAATTTTCGATACAGTACTGTTTTCAAAAGCCAACACTAGATCTCTGATCTCGTACTCTAGGATCCGTCTGCAGCTGTTTGTTAGGATTAGGGTCACTGGTTGTCCAAATACCGCCGTTGCGCCAATAATGTTCGTAGGCAACCAGCTATGCACCAGGATATCTTACAAACTCATAACTAGTCGATGGCGTGGCGCTGACATTGGTTGAGGCAATATACTACTTCTCATTGGCTTGATCCTGTCATGCATACCTCGACCTTTCTGGGAATGTTCCACCAGATGAACGACCGGCCAAACCCGATAATAGCTGGAATGAATTATTTGAAGTTTGTTCTAAATCACTCTTTTTGGGCAGAAAGCCTTTTCACTCTAGTTTCAATAATCTTTTTCTGACACTTATGTATTTCAAGTTGGTGTAACACCCTAGGGCCTACCTATCCTACGTGTTTCTTGGCGCTCCTGTTCCCCGCTTCTCCATCCAAACAAAAATAACCATCAACTACCCACCGCCTCCTTCTCATCATTTTCATTCCCACTTATTGAGATTAACATGGGTGACGCTATAGCTCCTACCTCCCATACGAATTTGGCAATCAGAGGTCAGTTAATTACTAGTTAGTACGCAATACCGGCAGTACTGCACGGACAGCTTAGCCTGTAACGCGAACATTCATACCACCAATTCGCCCTTCCTATGTTGGAATAATAACTGAAAGATGACATTCATCTAAAACTGCAGACTACACGATGACGGGTAACGGACTGTCGCTATCCGCCGAGGCTACCGTTCACCTCTGCGAAGTAATCGCATCCCTACAGCAACAGTTGAACGCATCCAAACCGACTATGCTTGGAGCAGTACGTACGACCGATGTCGAAAATCTCAGCAACGAGGCTCGAATCTCACTAAGGAACGGCCTTTACAACGCCTTTAATACGTTTCTACAAGATTCAGTCAAGCCCGGTGGCCAAGCCGTTTCCTCAGGTCAGACTATGTGGACTACTACTAAGACCCTCTCCAACACTCTGGTATGGGTTTTTGAGTCTGCGGGTATTGCCGACGTATCGACCTGGAAGCCTGTGGGTACCCCAGCCCCCCAGAACCAAGTTCTAAACCCGTCGCTTCCAATGCTTGCCCGAATCCGCGCAACTATTGAGTGTCTCAAAAGCTATGACGATACTACGGAGATTATCGCCACCGGCCATGCAGTGTTGGAATACTTGGACGGCCGAAAGTAGTCAATGAGTTCGTCTGGATCCATGTAGTTTTGCCATTGCTAACTATCCCGAAGTATACGCATCAGAATCTACTACACATGCAAGGGGTTTGAAGAATTTGTATATATACACCATGTTTTGGGCGTTGCGTTCTGTATTATAATCTGACTGCTATTATGCTGTTCATGCGAATGAGCAAACTGACTGAGGATTGATTCGTTGATCTCGCTGTTGTCTTCATCTTAATCCCCTATTAATTAACTAGATCAGTATTGAATCTTGTCGGAAAATGAAGGTTCTTGAATATGTTTGTCATACATCCAGGCTTTGAACATTTGGCAACCTATTGCGGTATAAAGGGGAGAACTGTGTGCGTAGGCTATGGTATAAAGAAAAGAGAAGCAGAAAGATTCAGAATATATACAAGAAAGTTGTGTGCCTTGTGCTTACGGGTGCTTTACCATCAGCTCAGCTTACGGTTAGTTCTACTGCAATACTTCCCACTCTTGTGCTATAGAAATCAATTTTGACCGAGTCAATAACAGCAGTAAGACAAACTTCAGAGCTAGATAAGAAAGCTGTGAACAAAGGATCCATATGGCGGGGTGGTCGCCGTGGTGTATAAAGCTTCCCAGAAACCTATATCGTCCCTGGAAACACAACGAAATAATAATGAGTAACAGTCAACAAAGATGAATAAACTGCCACTCATGACGGGAACTCCGCGAACCGACAGTCAGGCAGGTGATACAAGAGGTGCACTATGAGCCCAGTCAGGCATAATATGAAAATCGGCTCGTGAAACCAGACAGCCAAACATCAAAGGACTCTAGGAACCTGCGGATAGCTCAGTAAACAAACTATGACTCCTAGAACCCACTGTCGTGCTGATACATAATGACATCCCATGAACCCAGTCAGGACGACAAAAGCTTGAGCGACTTAACACTGACATCTAACGAAGACCTTGATCGCCTGCTGCAATGCCGGCGGCTAGCGAAGCATGTGCAAATTTTGCACGCTTCCTAGTGCCATATCGCAACTCCAGCTCATTTCAGGGTGAAGATCGCAACAATGGTCTTGCCGGCCTGAGAGAATAGTCTAGAGGCCCTTTCTGATGAGCAACATCTCAATGTTTTTCTTCCATAGGGCATTGCTTGATGAGACTATCAGAGGAGGGAGAGAAAGATGATGATTAAACTGTCTATCATATAGAGAGAGAAGAAGATAGACATATATAAGAAAAGAAGTCATCTCAAGCACTAAGAGTAAAGCATCACGAGAAAAGCACTACTCAGGTCTAAGGCTTATGGGGAGATAGGCACTGCAATCAGCCCAATGCTTGCGGAGAGATAGGCACCGCACTAACCCCAAGGCTCACGGTGAGATAGGCACTGCACCAAGTCCGAGGCTGGCAGGGAGATAGACTCTGTACCAAGCCCACTAAGTCTAGTGCATAGCGTAGTCCCAATGGCCTGGAGACTAAAGGTAGTGCCGGCCTTACTTTAGTGGGGGTCGTACGTTTCAGGTGAGGCTCATGTGAGGCGGGTAGATGGCTATTGGCCTCACATGAGGGTGACTGAACTATCATGTTGATGTGAGAATAATTGTTGGCTCATGGTAACCTCTCAAATTTATGACTATCCTGCCACTGTCACTCTCACAAATTATTCAGACAGATTTGACACCATTGCAGTGGACTACAATGGTGACAATTGAGATACACTATCCTCAGTTGAAATTCTCATGCCACAGTGACTAGTCTGACAGCATATTTTGAGTATTCTCACTATCTGCATTTTGGAGATTCCTGTGCAATGCTGTGAAAGCTAACTCTCTGCTTTCACAATCTAATAAAACATTACATGACAGGTATTCTGCAATGGGGTTGTTACTTCTGGGGGTTACATTTACAGCTACAATTATTTCATGCTGAACTTATAATTTTGGTTTTGCAGGTGTGTATGGAATAGTGACATTAGCAGCATGCTAGTAACAGCATCACTGCACATGATGTATTCTGGGGTGTCACATGGAGCAATGTCTTTTATTGAACTGATGGCGTGAATGGTGGTGGTTCAGAACATCATAGGCCTCGATGCTTTTGGATGGAAATGATTATACCTTGAAATGGTATATTGGCTGTCCAAAATGATGCTATGAATTTTAAATGAAATGATTGCATACCCAATGACTGTTAGTATGTCTCTAAGGTGAGCGTCAACAGAGCGTCAATGATATTAGTTTGATCATTCCAATAATCCAAGGGTTGCATAGTGACATAGATCCAAAGAGGATTTATTGGCTGACTTTAGAGGTAAAAAGGCAAGTGATATGCTCGTTGCCCCATCCTAGACATGAACATCAAAGGAGCGTCACCAATTTCCGGTTTTGCATCTTGGATAATTACTGGGCTGCACAACAGCATTAAGCCATATGTACAGTATTGCCCGCCATCATGGGCACAAAGGCCTGCGATGATATTGGTACCACCTTCTAAAAATGAACGTCAACAGAGTGTCGACGATTTTATATCTTGCATCTTGAGTAATTCAAGGGCTGTGCAATGGCATACTCCCATAATCATAATATTGGCTGCCTTTATAGGCAAAAATGCCAGTGACAATACCGCTACTACCTTCAAAAAAATGAGCATCAATGGAGCGTCAACAATTTTTGGGATTGCATCTTGGATAATTAGACAGCAAAGCAATAGCATTGACCCATAATCATACAATTGGCTGCCTCTATGGGCAAAAGATGCTACTGATGATATTGCAACCGCCTTGTCTTTCTATGTCCCTGTATTCAACTTCACAAATATGCATGCGATATCTTACAGGTCTGACTTTTTTCTTGGTTGTTGCTCAAAAGTCAATATTCAAGAACCAGTGTTGTATCTGACAATAACGTATCTTTTGACAGTTACCTAGGTCACATTACCCAGAGTTGAATGTCCTACTGCAATGTCAGATACAAAATCTTTAAATCCCTCATTGCTAGAGATTATGATATCTTCAAACAATTAACTTATCTTTATTCATGATTTAAGCGACCTTACTTTGCAAATCATCTTTGATGCTTTGTGGGCTTCAATACATGTAGGCTAGAAGCAGCCTATTGCTTGGAATAATTCTAGACATGCGCCTTCATGGGCATTCTATTTATACTGCAGAATTGAGGAGACTGGCAGCCCTGGCATCATATGTATCGTTTCTTATCAAGTTCTTTGCCATTCATCAGAACATGGGACCAGCTCAATGGGCAAACCCTTGCAGGCAGAAGTGCACATCGCAAATTTGAATGAATAAACAGTGTCAGAAGTAACCGAATTGACCAGTTCAATGGTCGATGAAATAGCTTTGGCCATACTCAAGACACAAGAAAGTTGAGGTGTTCTGATTGTTAGTTCACAAAGGAAATTCCAATTTAAAATTTAGGTTTGAAGTATGCTTACTGAATTGACAGACAAAATGTTCCAAACTGGCATCAAAGGACTTTCAAACTGCCGAATTTCACCATGACACCTGGAATCGCTACCTCATGTTAGGATTTGTATCCGCCCAAATTCCATGGAATGTGATATCAAATCTTGATCTACCACATTCATACAATGCATTACGAAGCGAGTTGGTGTTACCATCAGCCACCACCCTGAGTATTATTTGCCCCAGGGAGTACACACTAACAGTGAATGCAATTAAAAAGCAATTGCCCTCAAGAAACAAAGTTAGTGTAGCTTTAGACGGATGGACATCAACAAACAAATTAGTAATATAAGTCATTGCTTATTATATGGATCGAATTTGGGCGTAACGAGATGTACAACTGGCATTTAATGAAGTCAATAGCGCATTCATTTCTCATTTCGAAAGCTCCTGAAGGATTACATGTCAACGGTCAACATACCTGAGCATGGCTAGCCGAACATTTACAGGAAGGTCTTGATCATTTCGAGCTGACTGACGGCCGTATAGTTGGAATCACAACCCATAACGCTTCCTCAAATTACTCGATGACTCGCGAATTACAAACTACTGTTGAGGCCTCCAGAATTGAGTTCGCCGCATTGAGGAACCACCTACCATGCATGGTGCACATCATTCAGCCTGCTTTGGGTGCATTCATGAGCAGTCTGGGTGTAAAAGGCTGCACCAAGTTTTGGGAAGCCCATGAGCACAATTAGCAATTCGGAGAGAATGAAAGCACAGACAATGGGAAGAGTCAAAAACGTGGAAAGCAGGCAATGCTAGAAACAATAAAGTGTCAGCTATGAGACCAGGTTTAGCAAAGACAATTGAGAAAGTATGTATTTCAACCTATTTCGACAGGGCTGAAACTGATCTTAATATAGCAGAGAATACTGGCTGTATTGATTACGATGACACCTGGTCGTCGAAAGTAGTTCATTGACTGTCAAAATGACAAAGTCCGGATCACAGTACTACCCAATATAGATGTGAAGACACATTGGAGCTCGACACTGGAGTTGCTCAAGCATACCTACCAATTGCATGAATTCACATGCGAGGGGTTTAAAGACCCAAAATACAGCGATTACCGGCCACTCATCCCAACACAGGATGGGTGGACCATTGTCAAGTATGTCAGGGAAGTTTTACAGCCATTCCAGTACTGGACCCTGTGGATGTTGAAATGGCATACCGTGACTCTGCATCACATCATCACTGTTCGCAATGACATGTTTGATCACATGGATGGCATTAAGTGAGGTTTGGCCAAGAAGTAGACACAATGGAAGGAAAACTTATTCTTTGTTGTGAAGTTTGTGCAGCAGCAGCTGTCCAAATACTATACCGAAGTGACTCCAACAAGCGATCTGCTACTCCTGTCGGCACATATCCTTGATTTCTACGGAAAGATATGATCGTTTAGGAAGTGGGACAAGGGAATGGATATTAATCCTTAAGACTAGACTTTGTATACTATCCACTACTAGGAGGCCTTTCTGAAGTATGTGGAGAATGAATACTGTGCTAAACATCGACGTTTACCAGTTACTAAACCCGAAAGCATACTGAATTATAATCTCGTCTCCTCCACAATCGCTTCAAGATCTGGTCAATCTTCTTATGATCCATATGATTTGTCCAGTGATGATGAAGAATACTTAATGCCTAACAATGTGGCTGAAATGATACCTGGACGAAGCGATTGTGCTGCAGGCTTATTGACCGCTGCAAGGCTCAATTTGAATTCACCTTCTGAATTACCACAGAATTGTGGGCAAATTAATCCCAATGTTAATGATTACCACTCCGACCCAATAGAGATTTTTCGTACATAGGGGTTACCGGATATCGCTGACCGGTGGCAGCAACAGGAAGAGAAGCACTGAAAGTACGCTGATCTCTCTAATGTGGCACACAATACATTCTCAATCATACTGCACGGTGTCGGAGTGGAGGCCAGGTTTTCCCTTGGGCGAGATGTGATTGGGTGGAGGCAGTCAAAAACCACAACGGAGACCCTGCGCAAAATGGTCATCCTAAGGAAGTTCGCTGCAGCCAATAACGGATTGCTTGCTGGCAACGACCCAGAATTGGATATGAACAGTGCTGATAACAACATGGAGATGAAGAGAGAGGTGGAGCAAAGGAAGTTGCACCAAATGGCCAAGGTCCACGACTTTTTGCAGATGTAGCAGCGCAGCCACAACCTACCAGCTGTCCAGAAGGAATCTTGCACTCAACATAAACAAATGACAGCCGTAGGATACACTTCAGATACTAAAGATATCGTCAAAGCATCCTGGTCACTCTTTCAACATGACAGTGTGGCTGCATTTAAATTGTCTGAAAAATGACCTGGGTGACCAGCTTGGTCTGCAAAGGACCTCACTGGAAGATGAACTCCAGTATTGAATGTGCGCCGAATTAAATGAATTGACTGCCATCCAGCCAAAAGTGATGAGAATTGCTCACCTGAAAGCATTTCAGACACCGACAATTGGCTTAACTGGAATGGGGACTTGGATAGTCCAAATGTCAGCGAAGACGACTGGCAGGCAGACAATGGATCAGATATGGAACTGGACAATGGCAGTGAGAATTCAGAAACCCTGAAGCAGCGGAATGTGAGTGCCGCACCGAATGTTCCCAGATTGATTCGGCCTATACGACAGTCAAGGAAGAAGGTTTAAAAGGTGTTGATTATGGCCAATATAAAGGAAATGAGGAGAAATACTGGGATCAAGAAAAAGTAGGACAGAATGCGTCAATGTATTATCCCCAAGTGCATTATGTACTTTGTCCAAGAATTTCATTTACAGAAATGATATGGGAGAATATTGAGCAGTCGCATGAGAAAATTGGTTAATTAACAAAGGTATAGTGGGCAATATGCATTATTTGGCAAGATGAATAAATTTTAATGCAATGACAGTGACCAGTGCTAGAATATTACAGGGCTCAGCTTCACCATACAGTCAAGTCCTAATCGGGCTGAAAGGCAACCACTAAGTTCAAACAACCATCAATGCAATTATTAATGGCAGCAGATCTTGACTAGACAGTACATTACAATGAGCATGAACGGAGCATCAAGGATTTTTAGTCGTGGAAGTAGGGTAATTGAATGGCGATGTGGTCGGTGCTATCCATAACCAAGATACTGGCAGCCTTTTTTGGAAAAATAGTAAACCACATGGTTACTGCCCCATTCTAAAAATGAGCGTCAATAGAGCATCAAAGATTTTTGCCTGTGCATCATCTGTAACCCAAGTGGTGATTGGTTGCAGCCGTTCATGAATGAGGTATTGGCTGCCTTCGAAGTCAGAATTAATAGCATCATGCTCCGTGCCCCATTCTGAAATTGAACATCAACAGAGCATCAATGATTTTTAGTCTTGAATGTATGATAATTGAAATGTGTCCTGGTCGCTGCAATCCATAACCAACATACTGGCAGCCTTCCTTGGCAAAACAATGAACCACACGGTCACTGCCCCATTCTGACGCTGAGCATCAACGGAGTGTCAATGATCTTTGCCTGTGCATCTTGTGTAACTAGTGTTAGCAACGGGTCCAAATTCCCGGTCCCGACCTGGAACCGGACCGTTGCAATGGGTTTCCACCAAAAACCCGGCAATCCAAGTGTACAATTTTAGCTCCAATTAAGTATCTGACTTCTGATCGTATCGTGACATGATCAGTACGTAGATTGTGTAGTTTCAGCCCCTCTTTCCCCTCCCGCTCACATATTTGCGATCGGACTACTAGTTGTTGAGTAGCTATCGAAAACCCGCACTTCTCCGCAGCAATATCACCCATTTTCACAGCAATCCAACGAATATTGGTACAATCGCAAATCTGACAGCGGGAGGTGAAAGAGGGGTTAAAACTGCACAATCTGCATATTGATCATGTCGTGATATGTTCAGAACCCAAATACATAATTGGAGCCAAAGCTGCAGGAACCGTAATATAGAACCGTGGTCCGGTTCCAACCTGTTCCCGAACCCGGTGGGTACCCCTGTCTTCCGGGTAACAACCCGGACTGGACCATCTTGTCCGGTTCCAAACCCGGACCGCAGCCGGGTAACTAGGAACCGTTGCTAACACTATGTGTAACCTAAATGGCAATTGGTTTAAGCCATTCATATACATGGTATTGGCTGCCTTCCAAGGGAAAAATCCTACGAACAGGCTCCCTGTCCCATCTTGAAAATGACCATCAATACACTATCAATGATTTTTGGTGTTGGGTTCTGGTAATCTATAAGGCAATTGCTTGCAAACATCCAAAAATGAGGTAGTGGCCATCTTTAAAGCCAAAAACAAAAGTGGCACACTCACTGCCCCATTCTGAAAATAAGCGTCAACGGACCGTCAGTGGTATTTCGTCTTGCATCTTGGGTAGTCTAACGGGCGATTGGTTTCGAAACATGCATAAATGTGATATTGACCGTCTTTTGGGGCAAAGACAATTGCAGCATACTTCCTGCTCCATCCTGAAAATGAGCATCAATGGAGTGTCAATGATTATTGGTCTTGCATATTGGCTAATCTAAGTGACGCAATGTGGTAATAATTCGTCGACAATATCATGGCAGCCTTTTCATTTGAAACAGTGCATGATAGATACACTACTCCATCATGAAACTGAGCATCAATGGAGTGTCAACAATATTTGGTCATGCATATTGAGTAATCAAGGCTTTGCGCAGATTGATGAGCGCATAACAGAACTATGGACTGCATTTATAGCCAAAATACAACGTATAACACAAAACACGGATTCCAAATTAATCGATATTGCAAGCTGCAAAGTATGCAACCACGTATTATTGGTTGTTGAAAACAGTATTTTGATAAGATACTGTTAACAAAGTGCGAAACCAAGAGCCTTATATGAATTGATAGATGGACCCGCTGGGTGACCTCCAGACAGCCCGCCCAATCCAGATGGGTTGGGAGTTTACCATCGATCTGTACGCGGGTTGATGGTGCGGATTCAATGACGACCTGGACCGCAAATTTGTCACCAGTTGCATTCTGACATGGACCCTGACCGGAAGTGAAAGTCCGGAACCGTTGCTAACAATAGGCATTGCGTCAAAGATGCGATCAGCGACCAACCAATGTTCCGCCAATGTCAGATAAGACACATCAACCTCGTATCGACACCAAGGATGACATTGTAATGCAGGCGGTCTCAACTCAATGACCCGGTTTGCTTCTGGCCTCTTACGTTCTGGCAATGACAGTACTCCCTCAGATACTCCATGCTCAGGTCTCAACCTTCCTTAGACCGGGGAGTGCTGTAATGTGCTCTCACCACTTAGCGCATCAGCTTGCAGATGCCTCTTACTTGCATATTGCATTATCGTCTGCTGCTCACTTATTTCTGTGTTATCACAACTTCACTGTTAGTTGTCCTGCCAGTTAGGGTGTAGTAAATATGGTCAATAATTAAGCACACCGTTGAAGGTTTGTCGCTTCCCGGCTAGAGCGACATCATGGCATTATCATAGTTGAATTTGCTAGTGCAACCGTAATCGTCACGAATTGATCGACATGTGGCTCAAGAGTAAACCCACTAAGATTCACTTGAATGACAAACATGTTTACATATTCCCAGGTAGGTGTTCTGCACATGAACATCCCAATCATTTGTCACATGTACCTGCTACATTCAAACATATATTATTACCGCTACTCAAGGAGAACCTCTAACACTACCTTTCTCTCTAGGACTGTTAACCCAATGGTAGCTCCATCTTAAGAAGTAAACTCAGCCAAAGATACCACTCAGATAGCGGAATAAATAAATCACAATAAATCAACTATTGACAAAGTAAAAACTTATAACATTTTGTGCTTTCGCAGCTTTGTTTTTCTTTCTTCCTTTTTGTTTCCAAAAATCTGGTCTTTTTCCATATGCTCATTTTGCCTGTACTATTCTTTCAACAATTCTCCTGCATTTTCATTTACATTATTAAACATTTGCCAAGTATTTTTCTCATGTGAATCTCCTTCCCACTAAACCAAGTTAACATGTTGTTTTGCATTGTCCTTAGAAGGTCCACAGCCAATAATCTGTTCCATCTTACATTCTACATCATCGGCTTCTATTTCAATTACATATCTCCCTGGGATCTTTCCTCAATACCATTTGAGCAAGCCAATGTTTAATGTTGGAAGAATTTTCCATGTTGTAGGTATCTCAAGTTTACATTATCATCAATTATGCCCTACCAATAGAACATTAAAGCAAGAATACATTGTATTGCCAAGATTTTGGCATCTTCCTTTCGATCGTATTTTCTTTTCTTTAAGCAGCACAAATTTTCACTTCCTGAAATTTTCTATCGACTGCCATTTCTTATTGTAACAATTGGCAGTTGATTCTGTGACTACTTCAAGCAGTGGGGATAACAGTTTATGTAGGCCTGACGTGATATGTCCGTACATTTCCGAAGCTGGACTTCTGAACTTGATATCTGCTACCCTATTGATCCTAAGTGCATATCTGTAGTATGCATAGAAAGGTGCTATCTTTGTCACTGAGTGTTTGGTATTGTTATATGAAATCTCTGACATCGCCATCATCTCTAACTAATCGTTCTGGTCGTTGTTACAATAACTTTTTAGGTCCTCTTCAAATACTTGGTTGATTCAATATGTTTGGCCCTCGGTTTGTGTGTAAAAGCCTGTACTCATGGAACTCTGAATCCCTAGGTAATTGTACAGGTCCATAAATTATTTTCCTATAAATGAACTATCTCAAGCCCATACCACGTCGTCGGGAAAAGCATTACACTTTCATATGTTCTCCAGATAAGCTCGAGCCGCTGTTTGGGAATCCTTTTTCGATATAGGTATGAAATGAGCCAGTTTTGTGAACCCATCCACCACGACTAATATTTTCATAAAGCAAGAAGAATTTGGTAGATCGGTAATAAAATCCATGGATATGTATGTCCAATGTATACATGGTTGTTCCTAAAAATGTAGAAGCCCATGTTTCGCTTGTCTCGGTGCCTTTGTCCTTTGACAATCATCCCACTTGTTGAAATATAGCCACACAGTATGTTCCATTTTTGGCCAGAAGTAATTTCGACAGATCAACTCCATCCTTCTATTTCATCTGAAATGTGCAGTGATTTGTGAATTGTGTTCAGGTTTGATAACCTTCCTTCTCGTCACCTGAGGTACGTATACTCTTTCTCTCTGTGGGGATGGATTGAGTACAGTCATCACGTGAGTTGGTTTAGGGTTGAGCAAGGCGCACATCAGCAAAAGGTAATTCTGTCTGGAAGCTATACCCAAACTGCCCAGACACTCCGGTAGCCCTCGCCAGTGCTTTCAAGTACTTCCAGATGCCCGCAGCCCCCCCTGGAGCTTTGCAAAGTGCTCTCAGACTCTGCAAGAGCATTCTCACGTGCTCCTGAAAACACCTGCAGTGATGGTGGTGCATTCAGGATGCTACAAAATTTAACAATTAGCATAGTCATATTTTGGAGCTGCGGAGATCTCTGAGCAGGTCTGCAGGAGACTTGGTTCCCTATTCTCACACCAGTGGTTCCTACAGTTCCATAACCACAAGGCACTTCATCAATCATATTGGTCTGCTACAGTCACAAGATTTGCTACATTATCTTACGGCATGTATTATCTAAATCTCTCTACATATATACATACGGAGATACAGGGATAATGGAGATGGACTCAGCGACAGGCAGTATATAGTTGGAATACCCCGGGGTAGATAGACATCATCTCAATATATGAAATATACACTCTATCTTTCCCAGCACTTGATCTTATGCACTCTTGCCGAGCTTTCGTACATCCATGCAATGTGTGCGGATCCTCACGCACTCTTGCCAAGCGATCCTAGATCCCCGGAATTTGTGTGGTCCATCATGGCCCCGTATCCCTGCATATCCTCTCACCCGCTTCCTATGCTCCTCGAGCCAGAACTGCTAGTTCTAACAAATTCTCTTCGGATGCCATGCAAGGTGCAGCAGAGTTTTCAGAATGAGCTGTCTGCCTTCCAGCTCGAGCGTTTCACCACACCGCGATAGAGTCAACATAAAGATGCCCTCCAAGACTGTGATGGAGCATGTTTCGAGATGCCCTTGTAGGCCGTGATCTTGCAAACTTGGAGGCCGTAATCGAGCGAGTTTGGAGATACACTTGGAAGCTGTGATAGAGCGAATTTGGAGATGCACTTGGAGGCCATGATCGACCGGGTTTGGAAATGCACTTGGAAGGCCGTAATCGAGTGAGTGTGGACATACACTTGCAGGCCATGATCGAGTGAGATGGAGCGTATTTGGAGGCGGTCAATCTGGAGGGGTAACTCGGGAGGGTGGCACCATGGGAGCTGAGACTCTATTTATTGGTAAACTCGTAATTGTGGGAATGTAAAGGATTGAGTACAACATGGTCTGCCAGGAGATGACAGACTTGGAGCAGGAGGCAGTCGGTGTTGGGATGATGCAGTAGGCGGTGTATGCAGTAGTCAGTGTATGCTGTAGTCGGTACTGGGTGTATACTGTACTTGGTGTTAACTCTCGATCATGGCATGGAGAGATAGAGATGGATGACTCAACTTCGTGTTCTTAGCTAATGGTAGAGTTGAGGACGAGAAAGAGAGAGATGAGAGGAGAGTGGACAAATCATCCTGACGAACTGGGACTTAAGAGAATTTCGTGTGCGAGTCCATTTACCATCCCCGATAAGGCAGGTACGAGTCCCGATCCGGCATGTAATAACACCGCCACGAGGTCTTGTATAGCCAATCAGGTAAGTCCGACCCCTGATTTCTCATATCCGCTCGTATCCTCCACATCGTTCTCGTCTTCATCCTCATCTCTCACTTTCTCGTCCACAACTCTACCATCATCGCAGAACACAAAGTTAAGTCATCCCTCTCAATCTCTCCATGCTATGATCAAGAGTTGACACCGAGTACAGCATTCACCGAGTACAGCATACACCGAGTACAACATACACCGAGTACAGCATACACCAAGTACAGCATACACCGAGTACAGCATACACCGAGTACAGCATACACTGAGTACAGCATCCGCCGCAAGATTGTGTGTCTTCACTTCATTCTCATGATTACGAGTTGACCCCTGAATGTAGCTTCAGCTTCCGGTGTACCGCCCTACATAATTGACTGCCATCAACCAGCTCTCCATGGGAGCTCAATGGTAAGGTCACCTTGTCACATTGTGGCAGTTGCAAGTTAACTAACTGATGAATAGAGTCTCGGCACCCTGCGCGCTGTCCATGGACCGCCTCCAAGTAGTCGTCCAATCCCGGTTGATTACATCCTCCAATTGCGTCTCCAGACTCGCTCGATCATGGCCTCCTAGTGTATCTCCAGACCCACTCGATTCCGGCCTGCAAGTTCGCACCATCATGGCCTCCAAGTGCATCTCCAAACTCGCCCAATCACACCCTCCAAGTGAGTCTCCAAACTTGCTTGATTACACCCTCCAAGTTCGCACAATCGCGGCCTCCAAGTGTATCTCCAAACTCGCTCGATCACGGCCTCCAAGTGTATCTCCAGACTTGCTCGATTCCAGCCTGCAAATTCGCACGATGATGGCCTCCAAAGTGCATCTCCAAACTCGCTTGATCACACCCTCCAAGTAAGTCTCCAAACTCGCTCGATTACGGCCTCCAAGTTCGCACGATCGCGGCCGCCAAGTGCATCTCAAAACTTGCTCAAACACGGCCTCGGAGTGTATCTCTGAGTTCACTCGATTGTCTTTTTCAGGCGCCCCTCGAATTGCTCTCAAGCACCGCCGGCAGGCAGTTGAGATATACTGTGTGTAGATGGGTCACTATATTGATACATAGATGAGAATACAAACTAAATACATGAGTTTTACAAATCGTTGAACGATAAGTAGTAGCTATGATTTCCAGACTCACCTGCCGCGTTGCCGAAGCAGATGTTGTTTTTCCCATACTACTCTGCTGTGATTTGAGGTGCTCCCAGACTTCCCGCCGGTGATCCCAGGTTTGTCCCCGGCGCTCCCAGATGCTTCCAGGCTTGTTGTCAGCGCTGTCAGGCTTGTTGCCGGTGCTCCCAGTTACTCTGAAGGCTGGCAGGAATGCCCTCCAAGGGTCTGATACTCTCCTGAAATTGACACATCTAAGTTTACACTCCACATCCCCTCAAACACTCCTGGAGGCTCCCAGCGACTAAAATGAATTTTGCTGATGCAGCCGCTTGCACATTGGTTCTTGAGTCCGTGTCAATTGGACTTGGCGAGACAGTCAGTGAGTTTAAGTCAATAGAGGGATTCACCACAGCAGTCATGACACAACACTTTCCAGGTAAGAACGTCTTCCTGAATTGCATAATTATTGTCCACATTTTCTCCCTTCATTACTGCTTTGCATAATTTAACATATTCCTTGTCCAGCTTAGAGTCTTCTTTGATTGCTTCCTTTCGATCTGAACTTAACAGTGTTATATCCAATGCTGGTATATCAATATATTCCAATGTATCATCATATACTTCTATAGCTCCAATTTCTAACCATTGATCTGGTCCTAGCATTGATTTCTCTGTTATCGCTAACGTACCTCCCTCTTTAACGGCATACGCCGGACACCTCGATAATATATCCGCTTTCTGATTAAGGGATCCTTGCCCTGAGATAATGACAAAATTATACTCTTGAACGACCTCCGCCCACCTGACTTGTCATCTAGTAGGTTCAGCTTTCTTGGTGAAATATTTGAGGTTTTGATGATCTAAAAATATCGTTGTTTTATGCTCTGTACTGAAAATATAACTTCTCCATTTTCGAAGTGCCTATACTATCCCTAGAATATCTTTACCAAGAATGTCGTAGTTAAATTCGGCTGGAGATAGCTTCCTTGATAAACAGGCACAAGGATGAATTTCGCCGTCATCAAACTGTTGTGAAAGTTATATTGCTATTGCGATATCCGAGGCATCTGTTTCAATCAATGCAGGCCTTTCCTGATTAAAATTTGTGAGAATTGGTGTATTGCCTGAGGTAAATTAGATTACCACCATACAGAACACTACCTCTTGTGATTCTCCGAAAACAAAATGTTTCATGCTTCATTTCAACAGATCCATAATTGGTCCAACTATTTGTGCATCATTAGATATGAATGGTCGATAAACATTCCATAATCCTAATATTTCTTCCACTTGTTTTTGATTTGTAGGTCTAGGCCAGTCTACAACATCCTGAGCTTTTGCTGGATCCATTCGAATATTCCTTCCGCTCATGATGAATTCTATGAAAGATGCTTCAGTTAGTTGAATGACACATTTGATTATTTCAACAATCATTTGATTTTCAAGTACCAAGTCAAAGACGTTGCCTACTTCTGATGTGTGATTTTTGATTGATCCTTTCCTCGCTATTATTATTTCATTGATGTATGCAACCACAATGATTCTTTCGTCCTTGTCAACATGAATCTCGGAAGTAATGACTTGTTCTATTCTTAGTAGCGGTCGAAGGATCCTAATTATTTCACTTTAAATGTTACTTGGTGCATTTGTTAACCCGAACGGCATGACTGTCATTCGAAAAGATCATACGTTGTAAGAAAACCCGACAATATTCCATGCCCTAATGGCATTCAAATCCAATCAAATCTGGCTTTTTAATCGATTTTTCGGGGGAGGGCCGCTCCATTAAGTCAATCTTTTGACTCCTGCATTATCGGTCATGGCGAAATACCTCTAACCATAATCTAATCAAGGTGCCAAAAGTCTTCACACAATTTTAATTTTTTTCTATTTGGTTTTAGGACAAACAATATCAGGCTTCCAACTGTACTTGAGGATGCCCTCATTTTTTCTCTTTTTATCATGTTATCAAGGCATTCTTTCAGTAACCTTTCTTTTTCCATTGTCAGTTGCAATATTGCTCCCATTCCAAGATATTCTTCTGCCATGTTAAGAGCTATGCAATGGTCGCATCCCGTATTAAAAAGCAGTTATTCCAATTCCTTAGGATTGAACAAGAGTAACCACTTGTGATATTGCAGTGGTAACTTCTGAATCACCTGTAGGTTGTCAAATATTACTGGTCCAATATGTATAGCATCTGGTTTCAATGCTACTCTCCTATCGTAAGAGATTTCGTTTTTGGGATGAATCTTTCCAAGTTCAAAGCAAAGAGAAGGACAAAGTGGAAAGTGTAAATGTCCCATTGTAATTCCCTGAGCCTTATGTTTATTTAAATACTAGGCTGGAATTAATGTGTTGTATTCTGAAGAAGTTTTCGTTACTTCAAAAGCATGATCTTTATCGTCTAAGGTTTGATGATTTCCAAAAGATAGACCCAGCGGTATAATGAACAATCCCTTTGACTGTACCTTTCTACCTCCAATGTCCGATGCACATGTTGGATTAACCCTTTTGACAACAGACTTTCGGAATCATTTTGCGGCTTCCGGGGAATTCACAAATGAGCTACTTCCTAGATCCAGCATACATCTTAATGGGAAATATTTCCCATTGAAATCTTTAAAGAACTTCTAGCTTGATTGTTTGCCCACTTTAGTTAGTGCTACCCTATCAAGTTTTGCACCCTGTCTGCCAGCCATATAATAGACATAGTCTTTTGATGTATTTGGTTTGCTGGGAGAGAGTGAAGATAAATCTTCAGTTGCTTTGCGTATGTTCATTGTTATTGTTTCGACAATAATGTGGCCACAATGCGTCAATTGAGGTGGAGTTGGTTGGAGTAAATAGTAAAGGTCATATTTGAATTTCAATCGTATCTCCTTACTGTCCAGCAGTTTCAACTTTCTGGTCATGCTCAGAGGATGAAGAAACTATTAATCTGCTGCCAGTACTTTTACCGTATTGTAATCCGACAACCAATTTGCCAGTTGTTCTGAAAAACTCGTTGATTCTTCATTATGTTCAGATGCATAGTTGGATTCCTCTGAATCCACTGTTGCGGTATCCCTTAGCACCTCGCTATCAGATACGTTCATATAAAGATACCTTTGATCTTCTTTGAACACATCAGCCCCTACTCTCAGTTTCTGATGTTCCTTTACCTTTGGAAAATTCACTGTTCCTGGACTGGTTCTCACTGGTCTAAAGCAATCCAGTATTTATGATCGCCTTTTGTGTCAACCGGCCAGCTACACCTCATACACTGTCTCCCATTTTCCTTCCGTCAAGCTAACGAAGAGGTACTTCTTCCATTTGTATTGCAAAGGTAATGATGGATGTTTTATCCTGTCAGTCAACTAATCTTCCTTCCCTAACTCCTTTTTTCCTTTGTTGAAATCCATTGTTACCTTAAATTTATCCTTTTCAGTTCCATTCAGGTTTTTCCATGTTCCTAGCAGTTTCTGTGCTGAGATTTTTCCTGACTTATTCTTATTTTTCAATTATTCTTCCAGCCTTCGAAATAATCTCAATCATTTCTTGATCTGATTTTCCTGTTAGATCTTCAGTATGGATTTGGCCCATTATCTTTTCAGATAAATGGTCCAGGATAAGCTGCTTCAATCCTGCTCTGGTTAATTGAGTCTTGACGTTATATATCTATATTTTCGTAAACATATCCCATGTCTCCTTTATGTCTGGTTTTCTCAAATTCAGTATTTGCTTCCTCCCATGCTTCATTATCCTCGAATCTCAACATCAAGTCATTTTGATAAGTTGTCCAGGATCTTGGAAATTTTCCCCCCAGCGCTAGCCATTCCCATTGAACATGCCATGCAGCAGCACACTTTTTGAATATACCCGCAACCCATTTAATAGTTCTTCCCATATTGTCGAACTTCTCCTGTTGATCATGCATATAGGTTTCGACAATAATCCAAAATGCATCAAAATGTTCTCCTTGATTTCCTTTGAATGGATGTGGGTCCTTTACGTTAATGAGTTTATCTTTTTGCGTTTGTCTTTTCCTTCTTTCTGGAGGTCCTGGAGCATTTGGTGGCGCTGGAGAATTTGGAGATCCCAGAAGATTAGGACATCCCGGGGGATTGGGATGTCCCGGAGAATTTGGATCTGGGACGTTAGGGTCCTCTTCCTCACGATCACTTCCATTCCCTCCATAAAGGTGTCGGTAATAATATACTACATCTTCCTGTGTACTTCTAGATATACCTCTATATTGTATATCATCTTCCACTTGATGTCTTCTACTTGCATGCCTATAACTAGGTCCTGCCGGTGTCGACTTAGGTGCATGCGTAGTGCTTTCTGACATCCTATATTCTTGGAGATGTACAGTTAGTCCTGTACATACTTCTTGAATTTTTGCTGAAGCCTCATCCATAGCTTGTGTGTAAACTCTCAAGCCTTCCTTTATTGGTAAGATTCGTATAACCTTATCAATACCATCAACTTTTCCTTATAATGCCAATTATGATGCTTTCATTAGTTTGAAGCCATCTGGTATTTTCATGATTGATTTTCGATAGATAAGTAATGTTGACCCGTTATGGAGTTGTTTCTTAATACCATCGTCTATTTGTTTGTGAATTCCCCTGAAGATTTCCCCTGCTTCCTGGAGTATCACATTATCTTGGCTTTGGAAAATCCCAATCCCTTGTCTCATTTTGTTAATCACGACCTGGTGTACGATCATCGGGCCTCGAACTGCTGAGACTTCTCTTTCGATTCTCTCCTTCTCGGTACAGATTCTGGCTTCTAGAATTTCGAGGTCTTGTTGAACGGCTTTGAACTTCTCCTCTATTACTTCCTTCTCATTGTTGCAAGCCTGCACCACATATGCCATTTGTTGTGTTAACTCCTGAAGCTTGGTTGATACTGCGTTTTGTTCTCTCATTTCGACCACTCTGAATCCTAATTCTGCTTCTTCTGGTTCTTCGTCTTCCTTGATTGGACAGACCTGTTCCGCCACTGCTTGTAATCTCAGCCGGTACTTCTGGCACCATGTCGGAATTGCTTGAGCTGCTGGAGACATCTCTGGGCTCTGCTTTTCTATTCTGGATGCCTTCAGGGATACGGCCGTGCTCAAATGCGCAAGCTGGCTCCTCGGGGTAGCCATCTATAACCCTAAGTGTGGGGTGATTTATTGATATCAGAATACTTCTGTGTCGTATATGTCTACCTTGTGGTGTTTGTGACAGATGAATCACTCTCGGCTCGCTGTCAGTCAATGGTCTTGACAAATGCTGGTGATCTGATACGGTCTTTGTGCTTGAAAATGTCCTGTTCCCATAGATATATTGCAACAAGCTTCATTTTCGCACAATCTAGACTGACCTTGTTCAGTAATTCATATATTGCATCAAATTGTACACCATATGCAGTAACAGTTGACTCTGATACAGTAATTTGTGTTGTAATAAGTTCCATTAACAATGCAACAGTAATGCTGTTGGCAATCCTGACAATCCTTTATAAAGCGTAAGTTCTAAAATATTATACAATTACGTGGGTATTTAAGTGCCAATAATCAATACAACATTTATTCAACTGAATACAGCCACTTATCTTATTGTCAAACTCTCCTCGTCTTCCCAGACTCACCGGGAAAAATGCCCTTACGCGACACTTAACTCATAGAGAAGCTGTTTTTGGGTCGGAGATCCATAGCATATTTGACGCGTGGCACTCTGAAGTTCTATGGACCTGGGCATTGACTAGATTACTATGATACTCGTGCAATTTTGTGCGCTTGATACTATAAATCATGCTGCATTCAACAAACTTGAAACCAAACTGCCAAATGCACTTCTTTGCACGCTTCCAAATACGCTCTGATGTACACTCCCGATTGCACTCGACTGTACACTCCCAGACTGCTTGACTTACACTCCCAGCCTGCCTGACTTACAGTCTCAAGTAAGCTCTCAAGACGCTCTCAATCACACTCCCGAGCATGCTCTCAAGTACACTCCCCATTGCACTCGATGACACACTCCCAGCCTGCTTGACTGTACGCTCCCAAGTAAGCTCTCAAGACGCTCTCAAGCACACTCCCGAGCACGCTCTCAACTCCCAATTGCACTCGATGGCACACTCCCAGCCAGCTTCACTGTACACTCCCAAGTAAGCTCTCAAGACGCTCCTAACTACACTCTGAGTACGCTCCCAAGTACACCTCCGAGTACAATCTCAGTATACTCCCGGGAATGCTCTCAAGGACGCTCCCAATTGCACTCGATGGCACACTCCCAGCCTGCTTGACTGTACGCTCCAAAGTACACTCCCGGGCATGCTCTCAAGGACGCTCCTAATTGCACTCGATGGCAAACTCCCAGCCTACTTGACTGTACGCTCCCTGTAAGCTCCCAAGACGCTCTCAATCACACTCCCGAGCACACCCTCAAGTACACTCCCAATCTCACTTGACTATATACTTCCATGTATGCTCCAGGGTGCTCGATCCAGAGACTTGCTGAGTTGCAAGTGCCAGGCACCGGGAGGCGGGTGGCGGGTGGCGGGTGACGGGTGGCGGGTGG
>Ga0307514_10000604_pt1 | contig 66937 bp, 74 predicted proteins | sample 16_EM_MG_FD_203088 | JGI IMG/M metagenome (GOLD analysis project Ga0307514, IMG submission 203088) | Populus trichocarpa ectomycorrhiza microbial communities from riparian zone in the Pacific Northwest, United States - 16_EM | ecosystem: Host-associated > Plants > Roots > Unclassified | place...
AAAACTTGGTGACATCATTGGACTTCAAATAATTCAAATAGCTGTACAGAAAGCTTCTTTTCAACTGACAATAATTGCTCTGGCCATAGAAATAGTACCAACTTACAGAGACTTGGAGAGATATACTGGTGGGCTTGGAATCTGTACAGTGGGTACACTGTAGAAGATGGAGTTGAGTCTAAACAGGGTGGTGGAAATATCCATATCGTATCTCCACTGCTTATATCGGCACGGAAAGCCAGTACGGGGATGGTGGTGCCCAGGGATAACAGAGGTGGACTGGGTGTTTGCAAGTCAATATATTTAGAAGACTGAGAAGTAGATAGGTACACTGAAAAAAATGACATTATATAATGTATAACCCATAGAAAAGTGGTTTCTGGGATCCGAATCCATAGTATATTTGACGGATGGCTGTAAGAGCTCCTATCAACCTGCATGTTGACTACATTACTATGATATGCATACAATTCTGTTCACTATATACTATACATTATGCTGCATTCAACAATACAGCCAAATAGACTTCATTGCATGCTCCGATGTAGGCTCTCAAGATGTTCTTCAATACACACCTAAGTGGGATCTAAAGTATGCTTCCAATTCCACTCAATCACACATTCCGAGCCTGCTTGACTCTATGCTCCAGGGTATGCTCTCAAGAAGCATCCAAGTACACTCCAAGTATGTTCCCAGGTATACCTCCAAGGACATTCTCATGTACACTTCTGAACATGCTTTCGATCACACTCCTCATTGCACATGATGGTATACTTGCAGCCATATATGCTCTTATGTACGCTCTCAAGATGCTCTTAAGCATACTTCCAAGCATGCTCTCAAGTATGTTCCCAATTGCATGACATGATACACTCCCAACCTACTTGGCTCTATGCTTCCAAGTTTACTCTCAAGAGGCAAGACACTCCCAATTTCACCTGACTATATGCTCCCATATATGCTTCTTGGTATTTAATTGAGAGACTTGATGATTTGCAGCCACCGGGTACCAGGAGGAAGATCATGGGTGGTGGGTAGTGGGGGGCATATCGTGTGTAACGGCGCGGCACGTGATATGTCCAGCGCCGGGTAACTGCACTCATATAGTCATCGCCACGACACTTAGATCTTTACCGAAAATCTTACTACTTACTTCTCCACTTGATCTCACTTGTGCGCCGTGTGCAACCGTATACCATAATATCAGCCGTATCCGTACACAGCCAGACGCGGGCATATGCACCCTTACACTATTTTCGGTCTTTCAGATACCGGATACGTTTCGCTCACGAGACCGCAGGAGTTTGCCTCCTTTTCAACGCGTCGCGATTTCTACAGAATCAAGAATCAAACGCCAATTAACTCTCAATGCCTCCAAAGAAAGCATTACGAATTCCATTGCGCATGGCTGACGCGCGTGCCAGCATGGAGTCTCTCCAACCATCGATTGGACAAATTACCCCTATTTCTACCGCATGTGTCTCGGTACTACCGGAGGACGAAATCATTGATGATGGGGGCAACGGCGATGCTCAAGATCATGACAAGAGAGAAGAAGACGTACCAAGCGATGAAGACGAAGAAGACGACGATGAGCCAGCCCATCCTGAGCCCGAAACACATACCGATGATATCTTGTTCATGATCACCGACGATGACAATAAGGAGATGATGGCGCAGAATCGGATGCTTCTTAAACTCCTCTTTGAACAACAAGCCAAATGGAAAGAAGAACGTACTCGGATGCTTGCAGAGCTTGACCGGAGTCGGCCTACCGAACGGAATGAGACCACCGAGCCGACTCAATCGAAGATCTTCAAGATGGTCGACCCTGTGCGGTACTGCGGCAGAGCAAAGGAGTTAGATAAGTTCCTTGAGTCCCTACGGTCGAACTTCGATTATCACAAACACCATTTCCCGAAAGGGGGCCCTGATCGGGTCCAGTATGCGATTTCCTTCCTCGACATCTGGAATAACCACACTGATACATGTCAACGACAAACGGAGAATACCGACCCATCCGAGTGGGCTAGGGATCTATGAGACGAGGCACATCCGTGCTTGCAAGATTTCGAACTATTCGCTCAGGAATTGATGAAGATGTACGGCGATAAGAATCAACAACTCAATTCGTCAATGAAGGCTATGCAGGAGTATCAACAATTATCAAACGAATCAGTCAGAGTCTACGCCAACCGAGTGAAAGCGAATGGGAGGAGAGCTGGATTGAACCTGATCACGCACGATGTTGTCCTCTACGATATGGCATGGTTGGGACTACGACACGCTCTGAAAACGAAAGTCAGACCATGGATTCCAAAGGACAAGAACCATTTCGAGACATTGGACGAACTATTCGATTGTGCTGCAGCCTCGGAATCCAAGCTGGAAGAGAAGAAGCCCGGAGGTCAACAGCAACAGCAACAGCAAAGGCATCCAAACGAATTACAAAAGGGCGGCGGTAAGAAACGCAAATTCCGACCTTCCATTTCGGAGCCGGTAGAAACACCACACACGACTCCCAAAAGGCCGAAAGGAGGGAAGAAGGACAAGGGGAAGCGAAATGTCAGCTTCAACCACAATAACCTGCCACCAGCACCATGGGTGGCGACGGAGGTCTACCAGAGCCAGAGAGAAAATGGGCAGTGCGGAAGATGCGGCGGCGATCACAAGGCGTACCATTGCACGAAATACAGTAAGGCGGCCTTCCTGGACCAGATAAAAAACCTCACACCCGGCACCGGCGGTAATCAAGTCAAACGCCAGCGATCCTTCGATAATAGCCAATCAAACAACTAGTCTATCTCTCTCGATACCTGGCTCGGCGGGAGAGACTGGACGTGAATGAGCTGGGTCTTGAAACGATCGGAATGCGGTCCCTAATGGCAACTTTGGATGAAATACAACCGCACCGGATTGCGATGAAATCGAGAGTGATTTTGGAGCCTCCCGCAGCACGCATGTCAAGTCAATATCTATGTGGAACGACAAAATCCGATACGTCCCACATAGTCCATGAACTCTATGTTCGAAACGTATACAGAGAGAGGCAATGCATTCGAGCTCTTATCGATTGCGGCACTACCAGCATCTTCATGGCGCCCAGACTGCTTCGGTGACTTGGACTGCCATCAGAACTGGCACACATCACCACTTTAGGCCTTGATAGCCGGGTAATGATGTCGGCGAAAGATAGTCGGAAAATGACAATCTCGTGTCAGTATTTGGAACATTTGGCGCCAGTTGACGAACCGGATGTTCTCGTTGTGCCTATGACAGCTTATGATCTCGTACTTGGCCTTCCTTGGTTCCAATCTTGGAATCCTGAAATCAACTGGTCTAAAGGCCAGTTGTTAGGTTTGTGGACGCCGGTTGGGAACTCCGGAAATGAGCAGACTATCACTTCGCTACCCCAGGGAGATGTAAGTACGCAAGACGGTGCTTGTGAACCATCACCCCCAGCCATAGATATTCAGTTTCTGGGGGCCACTGCATTCGACGACCTACTTGCTAGTAATGAGGTCGCCGCAGCCTTCGCCATATGAATTGACGATGGCACTGGTCTGCTGGGAGCATCAACAATGTTGGAAGGCGTCACCTCGGAAAAATTAGGTGAGACGAGCTCCGGTCGATGCTGAATGGGCGAGCAGGAAGCAGCGGCGGCAGTTGCGGCAGAAGGGGGTCCGCAGGGGAACCCTGAATGACTGCTACTGGCTCGCCGAGACACAAAGGGAGTGCCTGGACGACGGGGCTTGGCCCGATTGTGGCGAATCGTTCCGATCCAGCCTCCTGGGACCCCTACCCTTCTCCAATCTTGCCAGAATCGTGTTGCAAGCAGAGGCTAACAGATATCAGGAGAAGGCAATGTGGAGATGGTATTCACCGACAACGGAGTGCGTATCCCGTCTCAATATCGAGACTTTGTGGAGGTCTTCAGCAAGACCAAGGAAGAAACACTCCCGCCGCACCGACCAGTCGATCATGCAATTGACCTAGAGCCGGGCTACAAATAACCATATGGGCGGATCTACAACCTATCGGAATTCGAGCTGAAACCGTTGAAAGCCTAAGTTGAAATGAACCTAGCCAATGGCTTTATCCAGCGGTCATCATCACCGGCAGCAGCGCCGATTTTATTCGCCAAGAAGAAGGACGGAGGCCTGCGGCTGTGTGTTGACTATTGGGCACTCAACTTAGGTACAGTAAAAAATTGATACCCCCTGCCACTGATCTCGGAAATGCTTGATCGTGTGCGCGGAGCTCGGATTTTTACCAAGCTTGACCTCCGGAATGCCTACCATCTCATCCGCATCAAGGAAGGCGATGAGTACAAGACGGCATTACAAACCCGTTACGGCCAATTCGAATACCGGGTTATGCCCTTCGGATTGACGAATGCCCCGACGTCCTTCCAGGGTTACATTGACGACTACCTGCAGCCTTATATCGACGACTTCACTGTGTGCTACCTCGATGACATACTCATCTACTTGACCAACGAAAAGGAGCATGAGGAGCACGTACGAAAAGTGCTGGAACGACTGCGGGAATTCGGCCGCTATTGCAAAGCCGAAAAGTGTGAATTCAGAGTCTCGGAGATTGGCTTTCTTGGATTTGTCATCAACTCAGAAGGGATCGGTATGGAATCAGACAGGATATCTGCGATTGAGGATTGGCCGACCCTGAAGTCAGTTCGGGATGTACAAGTGCTTCTTGGATTTGCAAACTTCTGACGACTGTTCATCCGGAAATACGCAAAGGTTACGTTTCCCCTGATGGAGCTACTGAAACGAGGAGAGACTGCAGATACAATTAAACACAGCCAGAAGTCGAACAAACCCAGATACAAATGGGAGTGGACTCAGGATGCCGAACTCGCATTTCGGAAGCTAAAAAAGGCCTTTACTGACGCACCGATCCTCCAACATTTCAACCCGCAAAAGCCAATCATTCTGCAGACCGATGCCAGCGGCTTCGCAATCGCCGGCATCCTCAATCAGTTCGACGGATTCAGGATCCTCCGACCAGTCAACTTCTACTCCCGAAAATGCGCCACTGCTGAACAGAACTACGACACGTACGATCGGGAGCTCCTAGCGATCGTGGAAACGATGAAACAATGGTGACACTACCTCGAAGGCGCAAATCATAAGATCCTAGTGCAGTGCGATTACAAGAACCTCAAATATTTCCAAACCTCCAAAGTGCTTTCCCGAAGGCAAGCTAGATGGGCAGAGATACTGTCCTCCTATGACTTTGTTATCGAACACCTAGAGGGCAAGAAAAACCCGGCAGATGGACCGTCAAGACGACCTGACTACGAGATTGGATACGAGAGACTGATTGCACGACTATTGGCAACGCTGGCAGCCACTGTGGAACTGTACGATGACCTCCTACCAGCAATCAAGTCAGCCCAGGCCTCCGACTCGTTGGCTGCCGACGTGAACCGCAGGATCGTCGGTACTCCAATGGTCGGACTCCCTGGTCTGCCGAGACAGGCTGAAGACTCGAGCAGAGAATGGAAAGTCACCGCAGAGGCCCTGACCTACGAAGGGAGGATATACGTACCGGCAGATGACACACTCCGCAGCCAAGTGATAAGTCTTTTCCATGACAACCCTGAATCCGACCACTTTGGAGCTCTTAAAACTGCTGAATTAGGATCTAGAGACTTCTATTGGCCTGCGATGGATACTACGGTATGGAAATACATCGCCGGCTGCAACTTACGCCACCGAATCAAGGCAGCACGCCACGCCCGCCATGGACTCAACATGCCGTTACAACCGCCTTCTCGACCATGGGAGGGAGTCACGATGGACTTCATTACTGACCTTCCCAAGTCAACCGCTTCCAAGTTCACGGGGATCTTGGTAATAGTCGACCGATTGACAAAGATGGCGGCCTACCTCACCTGCCGAAAAGATATCGACTCCCCGGAATTGGCATGGATGTTTTTCGAACACGTGATCTGCAAATGTGGCGTTCTGGACAATATCGTCACTGATCGCAGGAAGGAGTTCACCAGCCGATTCTGGAACCGAGTCTGCTCTCATCTGAGCAATAATCACCGACTATCCACCGCTTTCCACCCACAGACCGACGGCCAAACGGAACGACAGATCCAGACCATGGAGGAGTACTTACAGTCTTTCTGCAATTACGAGCAGGACAATTGGATCGAACTCTTCCCACTGGCCGAGTTCACATACAATAACTCTATCCACCACTCAACGTGCATGACACTGTTCTGGGCCAACTACCACTACCACCCGTCAATGCAGTTTAAACCACCAAAGGTTACATCGAACTTGCGGACAGAAATATGGGCCGATGCAATGGCTGCGGCCTTGGGGGAGACTCACCGGCTCCTCAAAGAAAACTTGCTCGAAGCTCAAACGCGGCAATCCAAGTACGCCGGCGGGAAAGAGGTAACTTTCGGGGTTGGAGACAAAGTGTGGCTTTTGACTCAGAAGTTCAGAACGACCAGACCATCAAAGAAGCTGGATTACAAGCACACTGGACTGTACACGGTAAGTAAGATCATCAATAAGAATGCTTACAAATTAGACTTGCCAAAGACGATGCAGAATCACAACGTTTTCCATGTATCGCAACTCGATCGGTACACTCCTCCAGTCACAGGCCAGCCACAATCAGAGCCAAACCCAATCATAGTCAACGATCTCGAGGAGGAGTGGGAGGTCGATTGGATCCTAGACTCGAAGCGGCGCTACCGAAAGTTACATTACCTCATTCAGAGGGCTGGCTATAATTAGATACGTACGAGTTGGGAACCGTTCGAAAACCTCGAGAATGCCCAGGAGCTGATCAACGACTTTCACCGAGATTATCCTCACAAGCCACGGCGGTAAATGATGGAGGATAGGAGGTCTTGGGATATCTCTTTTGTTTCTTATACCCTTCTCTTCTTTTGGATCTCGGCCTGGTACAAATGGCGTCGGCACGGGTTTTTACCACCTACCACTGGAGGTGGAATTTCCCCGTGCGCCGGATCCCCCAAATAACTACCAAACGGTACCAGATCAGGCGTGGGACTTTGTGATCGTATGAGGACGTACGCGGGCGTTTAGTTTTGAATTTTGTTGTATGTACAAGGGTTGGCAGCCAGAAAGCTCTGCCTTAAAAAGAAGGGATGATGTAACGGCACGGCACATGATATGTCCAGCGCCGGGTAACTGCACTCATATAGTCATCGCCACGACACTTAGATCTTTACTGAAAATCTTACTACTTACTTCTCCACTTGATTTCACTCGTGCGCCGTGTGCAACCGTATACCATAATATCAGCCGTATCCCTACACAGCCGGACGCAGGCATACGCACCCTTACATCGTGGCAGAAATCATAATGTCAATTAATATTAAAGTGTGAACCATATCTTTATTGTGCACACCACAATAAGATCTTGCAATGCCTCATAGTTACTGTATTGACAATCACAATTTTAGATTCAGCAGAAAAAGTAGAAAATTGGATCTTTGGACTTAGATGTTCTAGCAAAATCTGCTGCCTGCAGCCTACAGATTGTAGGTGTATATGTGCACATTCAGTCCAGGGCTGATAGTGATAATGTTAATGGTATGATGGCCATGGTGATGATAGTGATGATGATAGTGTTGGTGATGGTGAATATAGTACCAGAAGCACTCAATCAAGTAGATTCAGTTTGTCAACATTCGCGTAAACCCTTCCAACAACTCATAGATTTTCATCAGCCGAATGCATCGCGAGGAAAACTCAACTGCTCACAATGTTTGCAACCCTCAGCTGCAGCTCTCAAGCATTGCGCTGTTATGCAGTCATCAAGCAGGTTCTGAAGGAGGCTATAAAACAGGCTTACAAGCAGAATACCAAGCAGGCTTCAGACTAGGCTCTGATGAGGTGTTCAAATGCCAGCAGACTCTCCAGTGGACTCTATACTGCTATAACAGCCATGTAGTTAACACAGGTATACCTCCATCTCTGGCCACCAGTCTTATATAGTTTCACTGAATGGACTGTAGATGATGATAGACTGCACATTGTACAGAGGTCCACGGGAAGCTTGCTATGAGTTGTATATGTACTACGCAGGGACAAATTGTACAGATGTTACGGGGGTGTATACCCAATGATTCCACCAGTCCAGACGGACCCGGTCTGGGGTAGGGCTCAGTCCGGTCTGGTCCAACTGGAAGGTCGAACTGGACCGAGCCCCAGACTGGCAGTCTTGGACTGGACGGGCTTGGTCTGGACCGGTCTAAACAGGATAGTATTTATCAATTTCAAAGTAGATCGAAAAACTAAAGAAGTGAGATGGTAAGCCCTGAAATCCTAACCCAGACACAATGTCATTGCATAACAACCACCCGCTGCTAGCAATCACTACCACAAGAAACGCAACCCACCCCCCTACAGGTAGCAAGCACCACCATGAGAAACCCAAACCATACCAAACGAAACTAATAGATGTGCATACCAGTGAATTCAACTGTCCCCTCCATCTGGGAACTACACAGGACGGGACGGGATGGTGTCATGCCGTCCGTCCAAGGGTAGGACGGAAATGGTGCCATCTATTTGAGGCATGATGGGGACAGACGGAAAGAACGGCTGGTGACAGAGAAGAGCTGTCCCTGGTGGTTATCCACCGATATCCATAGATCCTAGTGTTCATATCAAATTTATATGTCAGACAGAATGATTACTCTGGCCATGATGCAAGATCCATAAGCACCTGCTCCATGCATACCATGATTTCCAAATCAATACCTTCGTGCTATATATACAGTTTGAATCTGAGGGTCCTGCGGAGATGAGGTAATGAAATTCGGAATGGCAAGTGGTGAGTGGTGAGTGGCAAGTGGCAAGTGGTGAGGGGTGAGGTGTGCATGGCAACTTGCAAATGACAAGTGAGCAATCATTTATGAGTCTATTTGTTGACTCAGTATATAAATAACCCCCGGCATATTCGGGCCGATTCGGCCCGAGTGGACTGGTCCAAGGCAGTCCAGGCCAGTTTATTCCAGGGCCAGAAAAATTGGGGATTGGTCCGAGCCCAGTCCAAAAATTCCTCGGACTGGATTGGACTGGACTTGGACGGACCCAGTCTGGACTGGTCAATTGCTGGACTGGTGGAATCATTGTGTATACCCTAAGTAACTCAACTAAGTATTTGTTAATCCTAAAGTGATTACTAGGTTCATGGCTGTCGATCCTATTCCTTACTTAGGTTCTGTATAACTGTATTTCGTATTTCTTGCAACCTCTGATTCCGTAAGGCCTCTGCTGTCTTTTTAGAAGCCTGGAGTCGTTTGATCTTCCAAGCCTTCTTAGGTTGCTTCTTCGTTTGAGGCAGGGGATTGACTTGGCTATGTTGCCAAGTGTTGCGAGCTCGTTCTGAATGCTCTATGAACCTTTCGGCTCGATCCAGTATCTGATCTGCTCGTTTTCCGTACGCAATGTCCTTACGTGTAGCCGAAACAGATCCGTTATGTATTCTTGAATCTTCCTGGATGTCTCGAGGTGTTCCGGATACTTCTCTCCGGTAATGACCCTTATCGATCTGGCAGATTGTATCCTTAGCCTGCGGTGCAGCTTCTCGTAATGCAATATTCTGTCTTGTATTAAGATTATCGATATAATTCAGCAGACCTTGCTCAAGTCCATTAATCGATGCTAGCCACCACACACTCTGTGCTACAAAGATGTACTGATGTTGTCTAGCGTAGGATATAATCTTCTCGAGAGTGTATACAATGACGTCGTTGTCGTTCTCAAAGGTAATCGTCATTCAAGGTGTACTTCTATCAGGGTGCGGGGCTGCCGCTACACAAAGCTAATAGATTTTTAGGTATATAATAATAGGTATAGGTATCATAAAAACGCAATAATAAATAAGGATATTTCTCCACTGGTAGGTCTCGTCCTTGATTTTCTGTCTCAAGCCCGATGCCCTCTTTATTCCCGGAACAATGTGATCTCTTTATAGTTTCTCAAAACCCTCAGGTGTGATAGCGCTATCGCGGTCACACCCCTTAGCGCCCAGTGATAACTTGCCACGACACCATCAGGTAATCGCATCCTTGCAATGTGGTTTGAAAGCGTTACGCTCCTGATAGAAATCAGGCCATCCATCGCATGATATCAGCTTATCCTTTCTTAACTTAGACATCTTTTGCAATCGCACGAGTCGGTAGCTGGAACATCTACCAACCAAGTTGGCAATGCTTATCGCCTCTTAAATCCCTCATGCAAGTGAGTTATTTCATTGCATCATAGATTTAATCGGCGACCAACCGATACTATGCCAACGCGGATTATTGACGTGTAAGCTCGCATCTGATGCGAGGTTACATTGTGATCCAGACCACTCGAGGCAATGAGTAGTACTCACTCTAGGCCAGCGCCTACAACATTAATCCCTCAGTTACGTCATACTAAGATGGAGACTAATCTCCAGACCGGAACGTGCCCCTCCGAGTCCTAGCCCGTTACAGGTAGGGGAGAAGAGTTCTCTTAATTGCATATTGACTATTAACTGCCGTGCATGACAATCATGCATGTCCCGCAAAGTATCCAGAAGTGAACGAAGTACCCACACTTCGCGCGACTAATATGAACTCCCACTAAAGCGCATATTACTGACCACTTGAACTATACGTGTATAGGTGTTATGCATATCAACGATATGTATGCATCTCGTACTAGTCCTCAAGTATCATTATCGCTGCTTGGAGATAACCCCTAACAACAGGCTATGGTCAATTTGTACTTTTGCTGATGTATCATTTTACCACACAATGAAATACGCACTTTATTCGTTCCAGCTCTTGGTTACATGCACTCATGTGGAGCTTTGTTGATCCATGCAATATGTGTGGTTCCTCAAGGCTATGTATTCTGTCAAATCCTGTCACCATATTCTTATGCTTCCTGAGCTAGAGCTGCTCCCTCCAGAATTCCCTTACAATGCTGCAAGATATATGGTGAAATGTTGAAGATTGTCCTTTAATCTTCCAGATCCACTGAGTCACGACTAAAAATCCTAGGGTATATCACTGGCAGTCGAGTAAGTCATAGAGCCTTACTCCTTTCGCTCCTGTGGTCTCGATTCCATTCTCCATTCCTCTTCTGCACCATAATGTCCCTCAACAGAAACGACTAACAGAGTGGCTGGATAGTCTATTTAGTAGACTATTCACCTGGATACAGACAGTCATTGATGTGAAGGGTGGCATGGCACCATATATGTGGTATTTGGTAGAGAGACCAGGTGGTGCATTCAACTTTTTTCCTTCACACAAATCAAGTCATAAATGTCACTAGATTATCTTTACATGATCTAGCACAGCGAAATGGCTGCCAGGACTTGATATCATATCTGGAAGTGTGCCCAACTTTTTGTACCCTCCAAGCACTTGACAGCCAGGGGTAAGGTATTCCTGGAATGATCTATCTCGGTACCTCCAAAGGGCGGCGAAGCCGCCACCGTACATACACAGAATGGGTTCCCGATTGGCCATGAATATTCTACTGTATGACAACGATCGTTGTCGCATTCGTCCGTCATCTTGAATTTATAGTTTATCTTATCTAAGCGACTCGCTCTGCTCCAGACTATGACTTGATACTCATAAATACAGGTCGTTAAGCGAGGAAAATTATAAGCCAAGTGATTCAATGTGACCATTGATTGAAGCTGCCATCAGCTGAAGTCAATGGCAAATGAAACCAAAAAGCAAAAATGTTAACCAAGGCAAGATGCGACCACCCACCCCCACTTTTACCCCTCATCTACCCGTCCACAGATCTGCGCCCCGCGGTCAAAACAGCATTCCAAACACTGCCTAATATATACATAATCCATAGCTAACCAATTACCCAAACTCCGAAGAAAAGAAGAAAAAATAACCCCTAGCCATGCATCCTATTTGCTTACTTTTGTATGTACAAACAAGAGCTAATGCCCCAAACACAGATCCCAACCCCAGATACAACACCTGTGTTGTTCATGATGAATGTGTGGTTATTGATATGGTAGATGGTGAGGGTTGCGATTCGTTCCCTGAACTTGTAATTCGGAAACTGCCGGGAAGTTGGGGCTGCCGCCATGAGCGTTGATGAATGTGGCTACCGGAGCAGGAATGGGAAGTAAGGAAGCGGGCAACGGTGGGACAGGCACTGGAAAGGTATGGACTAGGGAAGTCGGCTTTGGATGGGAGATCGCTGGTTGGGAGAGCGTCGGACGGGTGGCAGTATACTTCGCCGGGTGAGATGCTGGATCTTGTGCGTAGAATTCAGAGATGTCGGGCACAGGTGAATTACTGTCAGGTTGTATGATGTGTCTTGGGCGCTGCTCAGAAGAAGCATGGCTCGAAGGAGTGTCATTAACTATTAGACTTGGGGTAGTTTCATCCCGACCCTATAAGATATAAATAAGCTGCTTTTCAAAAACAAGAAACTAGCCGTCGTTACCTTGCAACGTATGCGCATCATCCACCACATCCACAATGGGACTAAAGACAAAAGTCCAAATACAGCCCCTAAAACAGCTACAACCAATGAGGAAATTGTGGTAGGACCAAATCGTTCATTGTTGTCTGAACGATCCACGGAACTCCTGGTGATATTTTCGCTTTGGGTTGGCGCAGTTGTGACCGGTGCAGCTATACTCATGCCAATACAAAGCACTAGTAATATCCACAGTCTAGAGTAGTTGCGTGACATTTATGATGTTGCCCTAGGGGGTGGATGGGTTTAGGTTTGAGGTTGTGTTAAAATGGCACAATAAGTGCTTGGCTATATGAGCGGGTCGGAGGACATGATAGGAATATTTATATTATACCTACGGTAAGACAGTAGGATCATTAGGCATGACTCGGCCGCGTCAGTTAAATCTTCATGATCGCTATATGAGCACACTAGAGCATGATTATATCATTCATCGCAAGTCTTTTGGGGCAATACGTTGTATCGGGAGCGGAAGCTTTTCAGGAAATGAGCCTTGGGCTCGGACCTGCGGAATAACTCAACCCGATGAGGGGTAGTGGGCGTATTATTGAGGAGCAAGGTAGTGGAGGGGGTCACGACTTAGCTTGTTTCCTTTGTTAGTTTCGAAAAGTGACCGCAAACGGTCGAATACTATATGATTACAAACAAATAAACTGGGTGTATTATACGTTTCAATAGGAAATAAGGTACTCTCGTGCGAGAGCATCGCTCATGTGGCTTCAAGGTCAAGCCTAACTCTAGAAATTGCATAAGCTTTTTTACTCACCAAAAAATGCGATATTTAGATAATTAGACTGAATGAGTATGTACCGCTTCAGCAAGACCTAGGTAAGTATTTAAGTAGGTAAGTCTTAACAGGGTACTCTTTTGTCGCCCAAACCGATTTTCAAATATAAATTTATTCCGTATTATGTTGACTTTGCAATTTACTATGAAGCGTATCATGGAGAAGCTTTTAGACCTGCATTTACTGTGCCTTTGGCTTTTTTGCTACACAATTTGGGGCTTTCGTGGATTTCACTAATTTACAGCGTTACGACGGTGTCAATCCTCAACGTGGTGCATATCTCAATTTGGACTGATGGAGTTCATGAACCAATGCCTAGCCAGGATAGTCAGCCCGTATGTTTCCAGATGTCAACATGTTGGATGACCCACTAGGGGCTATTCTCTTTTAGTTTCATAGTAGGAATACTGCCTTGGTAGTGATTTTTAGAATGACAATGTAAACGCTACCTACTTGTAGCCGAGTTATGAATGGTGGTAGCAGTAGAGCTGCATTTGTAACCAGCTGTCTGTTCATCAGTTAGCAGATTAGCTTGTGATTGCGACGACCAATAAGCAAGTTTAGCCTAAGTGTTGCAGATTGTAGGTAGAAACCCACGAAGCTGCAAAGAAAATCCTGCAGCTACCCTGACTCATAAGCTGTCGCAGCGGCGGGACGTAATATCGAAATGGTAGGCCATCAGTAATCAAGAGCGAAGCACATTCTGACTACGAGCTACAGGTGATCAAAAGCTGCCTGTGATTTAAGTTCGAGGAGGAAAAAAATATGCCGTAATCTTTATATAGTTTACAAAAAATAAAAAAGTGTTGAGTGAACCATATGCATGTGTGCATGGACTGGTATTCGTAAAAGAAAAATCTAAGGGAAGAAGAACTCCAGATATACACAAGCCGCCCTGCCGTATGCCTTGCCGCCTTCCGCCACCACGAATGCGCGGCCACCAGGATACGCGGCCACCACCGAATACTTCCGCCACCACCGAATACGCGGCCACGGATGCGCAGCCACCACCGAATGCGCCACCACCAAATGCGCGGCCACCACCGAATATACGGTCAGCGCTACATATGTAATAACGAACGCTCGAGATAACAAAATTAATCGACGGCAGATTGGGCGGAGTGACGTAGCGTAGCCTTGTCGCAAACCGGCGGCTCAAAGGGATTCCTGCCGTCACGTCGATAGCAATGGCATATGTACATAGCAGTATAAAGTAAATCGTTGACGCTCAGCCGTCACAATGCGACAAAGCTACTTTGTTTGTGTCGTTATTGATCGTCTACATTAGACTCCGTAATTACAAAACTTCATTGTCGTTGCACACCTACAGTTACTGTCAGACGCCTTTCTTCGAGCCTGCGCTTAGCTCGGCTCGCTTTCTTTATCCTTGCCGAGTAGTGCCGCTCCAATGTGGACACCTTCGCAGCGTCGCCTTAAGTATGCAAACTACGTACCTGCTACGTCCAGCCCCGCAGCAGCGCCATACTAGTGCCTTTATTCATCACCGCTCAATTTCTGATACTTACCCTAGCCAACGATGCGTTTGAGTCCTCCTTGTTAAATGTAGAGTACCAGCATACCTAGTATCCTGTCCCGCTGCGGTTGGCGACGCTAGCGTGTTGAATTCCCAAGTATATATGAAACCCCGTCCAGCTTGCTCATGTTGTCAGCATCAGCTACACAACTGAATTACGGGAGTATTTGCTGTCGAAAACGACCTGTGGTTGAATCGTACCCTACAGATTCCCCCGCACACTTCGCGCTGGTCTTACAAATGGCAACAACACCTCCAGAACTGCGTGAGAGCGTTGCATGGATTGGCGGTGCTGACTACGGTGAGAAGCGCAAATACGTCGACCGCATTGCAAACTTTCACTCCACCTTACCACTTGCCAGAGTCAGCAATCCTATCCCGCGATTCCCTCTCCGTAGGGGCACTTTAAGCGCGGGGTTCTCGGTTGGCAACTTCAACTATGTCCGTGAAATCACGTTTGGCGACAGTATCCAGTAAATCAGAAGGCTAAGAATGACCAACCCCGAGTGCTAGACAGAGAACAACGTCTGCGGCAGATACTCTTTATCATTTACAATCAGAGGTAGATACCATGAAATTTCTTCAGTAATGAATCTGCTTTTCTCACATCAAACTCTTACTAACAACAGTCAAATACTAATATTCCGATTCCGAAGATCCATAACTATAATCTCGCACAAAATAATTTGGGGGCTCCCTACATTTTCATGGATTATATCCATAGCAGTTCAGCCGAACAGGCCCCGAGAGCATTTCCGGGAAACAAAGAAGGAACTCCCGAAAAGCAGTGCCATTGGCTATCGCAGCCTATTCACATGCTTTCTTTACAGATATTTTGAAAAGTTCTAGCGATAGGCCACCCCAATCGTGGTGGAATTGGCGGTAGTATATATGATTCCTAAAGATGGCACAATCACCAAGCAAGACAACGGCATCTTTTCCGCCAGAAGCTAGAAGACACACAATCCAGACCCTATAGCACTGCCGAAGAATTCTACAATGACTACCCTAATAAAATCTCTCTTTTCTAGCGCGACCTCTCTTTTCTAACGAAAAGATTTCCGGGATTACCCTCGCTGTTTCAGGAAGCCATGACCGGAATACTTAGAGAGAACAAGGCTTCCGATGTAGAACTCCTGCGATCGTTTAGCCTTGTGAATTTGTAAATTGGTCTACCCACGCCCACGCCCACGCCCACGCCCACCTCCAAATTCAAGGGAAAGGTGCTATTACACTCGCAGTAGAAAAGTAAGTCGGAGAAGTAATACCCCTAGAGTGCTATCTCTAAATACTACAGCGTTACATGGTTAGAGAAACTTTAATACTATGTTTAGAAGTATCGTGAGATGTTTTCCTTCTACCATAGTATAGCTGTAGGTACCTACTATGTGAAGCTAACACATCTAGTTATCTTGGCATGATGTTCACGAAGCTAGTGATGTTGCCAAAGTTGTTACAGAATAACCATCGTCAGGTATACGCATTCATCACAATGACAAGTACACTTAATAGCACCAGAATACTATCTTACAATATTGTAGATAAAATTTCCACAGTTCGAGTTTCAAGACAATTGGATTCACATGTAGAGGACTGGTGATGTCAAGATCATGTGAAGTTCATAACCTTATATGGGTCGGCCATTTGCCTTCATCGCGTCACTGCCATTACCTTGCACAACTAAATACCACCCCACGGCACACATCTCTCAACCTTCTTTCCCGTTGCGTCTTTACCGAACACCCAACCCCTGTCATAATCAGCCAGCCTAAGCTCCTCCATCGACATATCCCTATGTTCTAGCATAAACCCAATATTTTGATAGATTTTTGTCATCGTCGAATCTCGGAGCTCTTTTTCGGAGTACGCTTTAAAAATTTGGGTTGCTGGTTCGAGTGGCTGTTTTGTTACCGCTGATGGGCTTGTGTTAGTCTCTAGGCTCTTGAGGAAGTGGGTGAAGGAAGCAAGGTAGGAATGAAGAAAGGGCCATACCTAATGCTAACACATCTTCAGTGCCTCTGGGTAGGGCTAAGGGCAAGAAAACTTCGGATTCAGCGACACCATGAAAAGACAAGATCCTACTAACTAGCTCGCTCGAGCAACCAAGGCCAGAGTAACCCGAACTAAAAGTCCAGGAATCGGGCGGAGCAGGGACGAAAGGCACAGAAACACACCCCTTTGAGAAACCGAAAGGGCTGTTTGGAAAAGTAGATGGTACTGCGGGGATTGTTGAAAGCACTGTAGTAGCGGTATCTGTAATGGGATCAAGAGGCGACGCCTGAGTTTTGCAGTTGCCGGAAGTCATATCCTCGTCCGAATCTTCATCTTCCAAATCCATATATTTACTTGATTTCTCATGCATAAGCTTCTTCTGACCTAGACGTGGTAATCAGTTCCATCCGCATCCCTTTATCTATCATCCAGAGACAGACCATCCTTCATCCCCTTGAGCACCCGTTCACAAACCTCCAGTCCACCTCTCAAATCAAGACGTTTCTCCTCAAGTTTCTGCCGTCTCTCCTGGTCTTCGGTAGCTTCATCACAGATAGCGGTAACAGTATCAGCTGGCATATCCGCGACTGAGAGCGGGGAGAAAATATGCCAAAGATGGCTTAACAACCGCCGTTCCACAACTATCGTCACCACGTTATCAACAAAGGTGTCACAAGCGACCTATCCTTTGTGTCAGCGGGGATGGAATTGCGAAAGCAGAGGAGGAACCTTATAGAATGCCAACATATTATCCAATACCTCTTGATACATATTATCATCCATATTTGCCTTCGTAGGTGCTACCAGTGCCTGCAAGAGCTGCTCTGTGGTCAATGCCGACGGAGAACCGGATTTTCCAAGGGCAGTGTTAATAGCTCTTTCGTATTGCTCCCTGAGTCGCTTGTCACGAATCTGTTGGAGAGTATCTGTGTAAGAGCGGTTGTAAGTGATAGCGTAACGTCTCCTATCGCCGAGCAGTTCCTCCAACTCATTGTTGGCGCTTTTGAGACGCTCAGCCATCTTGATGTCGATGTGGCGGGCGAATAATGAATCTATCACACCCGCAGGTGCTATGTCCTTCAGAGTGATCTTTAGGAAGTCATTACACTCCCGAAAGACCTTATTGATGTGGCGACGTGCGATATTTTCCCACCCTTTTGATTGCTCCCAGAACAACTCGCTAATAAGACGTGAGTTGAAGGTACCCGGTATATCGCGGCCCCGACATTCCACAAGAATGGGTTTGGCCCACTCCACAGCTTGCTCCCGAGTAACGGTTTGCGGGCGATTTGACTGAAATTCCACCACACTCTCGCCACTCCCCACTATTTCTAGTGAGTGTCCCTTTACCCACATCTTCGTTGCGAACCCGCTGTTTAGGGCCTGTACTCTTGCCCTTAGTCGCTTCTTCTGCTGTTCCGCACGATCCTTCGTAAAGCCAAAGAAATTGTCTTCGTAAGTGCCTTCCACCGCGGATTTACATCGATCACCGAAGCGCTCACTAGCACGAAAAAGCAACATTCTCTGCTCCTCGGGAGTCGACCGGGGTTGTCCTAGCATCTCCATCTCCCGTTCGCAATCCCCGAGAATGTTGGTGATATTTTGATGCGTTCTTGGTAGCTCCCTCTTAATAAGGTTAAGATACAGAGTACTCAACCTGGATGCTAACGTTTCAATTCCGGTCTCCACACCACTCCAAGTTCCGGTTTTAAAGAACTCCCTTTCAGTCCGATTCTTTTCCTCAAAGTCGTACTCCCTCTCCGCATGGTTCCGATCAAGGAGAACATGCCAGCCCAGCTTGAAATTAACGTCCTTATTCTCTGTAAGATTTGCAAGAGCTGTCTCATTCTCGGACTCTGTAGTAATAATAATCCCGAGTGTCCGTATACCCTCTGGATCCGCCTCCTTTACACGCTTCAACACAATCTGATCCGCGTTGTTGTTCTTGGTCGTCATCACCGCCAGCATGATAGATCGCTCATCCGCCATAAGCGCCTTTTCAAAGTCGACATGGTCTTCGCTCTGCACTACATTCTCTGGTCGTACTAGCCAGGGTAAGTCGATAAGTGTTAACTGTGGCTTATCTGGTCCGTATATATCGATACTGAGAGTATCTCGCAGAAACACCCCCTCATCGTCATCGCAATCGAAGCCAATAACATGATGTGCTTCTTGCACTACCCCCAGAAACTTAGAAAAATCCGAGATCAGGGCGGAAAACTTTTCGAGTTTTTCTCGGTCTCTAGATTTGCGCTGCGAGTCGGAGATGATCGTGATGCGAGCTTGGTTGGTGGGGTTTCTCCGGAGTTTAAGTTGCGTCGTGAAACGAATAGTACAAGGGAACGGGACCCCAGTTATCGCTTCGAGGAAGGAACTCTTCCCGGAAGACCGGTCACCGCAGACGACTACATAAGTGAGATAGAGCGTAGAGGGTGGAAGAGAGAATCATAGCTACCGAGTTGCGGCAGAGAAACACTCTCGCTGATCTCATGACTTCGTAGCTTGTCAATTTCATCGAGTAAATCGAATGGTTGCTTGATTTGTAGCCAGTTTAAAGTATCGCTACTAATTAGTTGTTCCGGTGTTTCGGACGGAGTTGTAGAGCGCGGGGTTGCAGCGCTGCTGACCTCAGGGTTTAGATCCCAAATTGGGTTGGGGGTTCGATTTGTAATTGGCATATCAATTGAATTGAATGGAGGGGCCGAGAAGGTATGGAGCGGTCAATAACTGCGTTGAGAAATTTGAGGTGGATTGCTTGGATGCTTGTCTTGTTCCTAGCCAGCGAAATAAAGAGCGAGGAAATCTGGGTATGTGACGAGTGGATGGCAGTATGTTTTAACAGTAATACCTAGTATCCTAGGTGGTTAGTTATTTCCTGCACATGTGATTCCTGTACGTGGCACCGAACCCTGCGCGCCGCACATGTGCATACCCTATAGATAGATGGCTATTCATATCATATCCACGTGCAGATGATCAAATTAGATGTTGGCTGCCAATTAGATTAGTGGGACATCTGCCATCATGCGCTGAATGACATCAAACACGCATGGGTAATATCAATGCCTAATTGGTCCGCAGAGACTAAATCAGATAGAAAGATTAAAACCATGGAATCACGAACCATTTAGATCGTTTACAAGTCTAGTTTCCATAACTTTTTCTCCTGCTACTATACGTCATGGTTGTCGTCTGTTTCTTGGTTGATGCCTATTATCAGTCTCTTACCGCACTAGAGGTGAACATATATAGACTCTGACGCCGCACGTAGGATAAAATACTCCACTCATACCCAACCTGCTCTAAGTGTTCTATCTTATCTTTTGCGCATCTGCAACATTCGTTCACAGTTCGAATTCCAGCTGGAGAATTGGCCTAGGGATTAGAGAAGTACTCAAGTATAAATAACAATATACCTATGGCCGAGTTTCTTTATTAGCTAAAAGCTAAAACTATAGAAGAGATGGCATAGCTCAGATTCTGGTGGTGTTTTTATACGTGCGCGTCTTGAGTTGGGGTTGCACAGCAGAATTGTCAATACCCAGTACTCACATTCATGCAAGATGCGCGAATGCAGTATAGAGATGCATATAATAGGCGATGAGGATGGGAACTCTACGAGCATGAACACGAAGAACAATCTCCCCTGCCAAACAAATGCACCGAGCGATATCTATCTTCGACCACGGCAGCTGGACGGCATTCCGTACTGAAGACTTTAAATGGCCAAGCATACCGCAGGGATGCGGTTATGACAAGGATGTTTTGCTCCACAAGTCGCGGTTGGAATCAATAGTCCAACCCAGTTTCGTAAAGGTAAATCTACCCTTGAAGAACATGCGAAGAATTCTTGAAACAGTCGACACACGGCAGCAGATAAATACTATGGTTTAGTATCATCAAAAATATCCGTTTCCTTGGGCCGGATGCCGAATTTTACTCCTCGCGCCAAAACTCGATTCTCTTCATCATTTGTGGGTATTATGAGCTTCGCCCTACTCAGAAGTTTCCCGAAACTTTGCAATTTAGATGTTGCCAGGTGCGTTCTCGGTTTGATGTAAACTGTAATTGTAACTTCTATTGGTAATTTATGTGTTTGTAGTTGATTCACTACAGCTGTAGATAGTTCTTGTGTCTTGATCTGAATCTGCCATAAATCAGATGAGTTCCACTGGTGAAGTGGAAATGAGGTGTGGTCGACACCGACAGACTTTCAAGAGGAGCAACCGAAGCGAAGTTATCGCCAGATCAATCTAGTCTCGAAAGTACCACACTCCGAGACTAGGATCAATCGGAGCCCATACAGACAATCTCTAACTTTCGCTCGCTAAAACTAAAACCAAACTGGGCGCTAGTCCCATTTTTAGATCAATTTTAATTCTGGATGGAGGTACCTAGAACAGTGAGACACCCTTGGCCTGGCCGTTTGCTGTGGGTTTCATCGAGTATGTTTCGTTACCTAGCTGGTAGTTTGCATTCGCCACTCAGGGAATCAGAAATAACTCGCTTCCATTTATCCCCAATAACATTAAAGCACTCGTGTAATACTTCGAGCTAGCCAGCAGTGTCCACCAACAGAACGGGTGAACGAGATATTCAATTTCATCCTCGTTACCGCACATCAAACTTTCATCACTGTCATCCCGGCTCACTCCGGTATCTCAAATCCATTGAAATTTTTGAAATCCAATGATTGTGCATGGCAACTCATCCTCATGCACGACGAGCGGCTCCCCGCTTTAACCTTCCAAAGACTGGAAGAAGCCATGAGTTCTCCCGATGTATGCTCCGGAATATTGGTGTTTAGTAGCTTTATTCTCTTCTGCTGCACGATGTTGCATTGCCGCCCACCTCCCGCTTATGCATGATGCTTTGTTCAGTGGTTGCCGCCCAATCGATGAGAACCATCCTCCTTCGAGATCTTAGATTTCTGGGATGACAGCAATTGAGGGGGTTGGTTGAAGAAGACAGACTGGATCGTGGTTGAAATGGTATGTGTGTGCAGCGGGCATGGTTTGTTGAGCTTGAGAGTAATTTCATAATCGTACCCGGGCTAATAACATCCTTAGAACTGTTCTAAGTCGGAATTATTGACCACATTTCAAATCTATCGGAACGGAGAGAAAGAGAAATGAAAAGTAGTAAATGAATACTGTACGGGGCACGATGCTTCAGACGTCATGTGTCACAAATGCCCAGTCCAAAGCGATTTATTCGAGTTTCTGCCCACTCTTAGGTATTCAGTATTTGAAAAAAATCCGTCACAACCAAAATCTCGTCCGAACCATCGCGCTCGCTACAGTATAGCAGAATTATGAGGGAGAATAAGGAGAGGCAAAGCGAAGAAAGAACAGACAGCACGGAGAAAAACAAGCACAAGACGACAGGAGACCCACCGGATGATAATTCACGAGGAATATATCCACCAGTTTAATCATTTCCAGTGCTTCGGAGACGACTCTCACAGAAACGCAGCCTTATTTGCACAAGAGTACTTGCTATTTTGTCATCTCCTCCAACTCAGATCTCCTACTTCCAATCACCGTCAATATTGCTCGAGGAGACAACTTCAAGGCATTTCCAATTATTGGATGTTCAGGATGCTTTACTGAATAATACCTTGTATTCCTAAGCAGCATGGCTACGATATCACTGGTCGCACCGGGCGGGGCCGTCATATTAAAAGCCGGGCCGGTCCGCTTAGGAATACTGAGCATGCAAGACTACTGCATTAACTATTAGGCTTAACAATAGACAACGGCGCTGGTTGAGGATATCTGCGTCAAAGTTAAGCTGAGGGCTGAGATTGTAGCCTTTCAATTGGAACGCTTGATGACCAAGATGGGGCGTACGATAGGTAAAACTGAGGAGAAATCAAATGGAGTAATGGCCTACTTTAGGCACACCCGCTTCCCTAACTACTTCTTTGCCGAGTCAGCCATCATACGCCCTAGAGGAACCCATTTTATATCTAGCGGCGACTCGGGGGCGATCGTGGTCCCGTAAAGTCGATGCCCGAACGTAGAATCGCGCGGTGGGGTTGGCTTTCCGGCAAGGGATTCCAACCCAAGGCACAGTTTCTGTCGGACTCGTAACGCCACTGACTAGACTATGGGACAGTATACGAAAGAACAATGGAATTGAACTCGAAATCAGCCCCTAAGCAAGTTAGAAGAAGTGCTCCTTTGAATTTCGAATGCACAATGGAGGATTTTCTTTTGGATTGTTTCTCGAGGCTCCGAAGTGAGACAACATTTTGTTCTGTGATCCTCTTTTTTTTGTCTGTACGAATCTCCCAGTCTGTTTTTAATTATTATTTGCACGAGTTATTTTGAGGCTTTGATTTTATTTTGATTCTAGATACAAATGCTGAGGGTTTGTGGGAAAAGTACCGGTGCTAAGGACCGTTTGTTCCTCACGAATACGTACCTACATGTACTTAAGTACTTCTGTCTAGGTTTATTCACTTTTTTGTTATTGTTTTGGGCGTTTATCCCTGAACCCATATTAATTCCTAGTAGTTGATGAGGGATGTTAAGTATTGCAGTTCTGCCGCAACATTTTTTTTTGGAGCAACCACGTTTAGATTCTCAGATAACCGTTGAAAACTGACCACTAGAGTAGGTTTTACATATCTAGATGTCAGTATTTATTGGTCCTTTATAAACTCCGGTATTCGATAGGCTACCTCGAATAAACGGCCGTTTATTGAGTTGCGAAGGCCTTTACTTAATACGGTTCTCAGCTGCCTACCGCAAGCTCCAGAGATTTAGCAAGTATGTACCTAGATCTGAGCAACTACGACGGAGGTAGGTCTGATGCACCTATAGAGCAGTGTCCAATGTTGGGACAACCTTTAGCGCGATATCCTCTATTTAACTTTCAGCCCGCTGCTCCATCGTCGACAGCGTGGAGCCCCACAAAGTATCACTGAAATGTTAGATTATGTTGGCCGAAATTGGAATAGCTAAAATGAATATATCAATCCTAGCTTGTGACCTCAATCGCATCAAACCTCCGTCTCCTTATCCAACCTCAGTTTTATTACATCCAGTAACACCCTCTCTTTTACAATCAAATCACACTAGTACTACAATGAACTCGACATCACAGTCAGAAGATCCCCCAATGGGTACTGCCCCAAATTGTTCGACAAGCTCGACTCTCGGAGACAGAGCGAGTGCTGGTGCTGGTGCGAGACCTTTCGCCGCCGCGCACGCGTACGGTCTTCGGCTAGCGGATTGGGATGAATTAACACCTCCACGAGCAAGTCCCCTTTCCAAATGGTGCACCAAATGCTTTGATGCTACCTGTGCTACTTGTCGTTCCCAGCTTATGTTGTCTTTTCAGCAGGGTCTCAGACCAGCGACAGGTACTCTTGCCGCTCCCAGTCCGAGTCAGAGAAGTAGTTCGCTTGGGGGTGTTCGGGCTGTTTCTATGGCAAGCTCAGCAACGTTGCAAGGTGAATTGCGGAGTCCACCGGCCTGGCCGGCGATCGGAGTACATCGCGGTGCGTACCTGAGTTCCTACCTACGCTAAAGCTGAGTCAATCTGATCAATCTAATCAACACCCGGAACCCCTACGTCAAATTCCTCCCCACTATCCTCGGGAGGCTCTGATCCGCCCTGCTGCCAATCTCGATGGCCGCTTTGATGCAGCATGCAAATCCGCCAAAATCTGTCCTTATGCAAACACATCCGACACCCTCGTTCTCTCTCCCACCGGGCGCATGACCATCTCGCTTGCTTCCGGCGCCCCATCCGGCAAAACTATGGTCACCGTCTCCTCCCACATCCTGCAGCACGCATCCCGAGCATTCTATTCCATGCTTGCTGAGAACGACGAAGACTTATACAGCTGCAACACCGATACACTACTGACGGTTCTCAACGTCATCCACCACAACGGATACAGTGTCCCTAAGAAAGTTGACTTCGAGGAGCTACTGGATATTGCGCAGCTCTCGGAGGAATACGGGCACTACCGGGTGTTGTATCTGTGGGCAAAATTGTGGATGGAAAAGCTGAAGGACCTGGCGTTGAGGGAAGGGTACGAAGATTGGATCTTCATCGCGTAGGCTTTCAGAGAGCATAAAGTGTTTTACGAGCCCTCGCGGGTTTTGATTCTGGAGTGGGATGAATGGACGCCGTTGCATCCGGGTTTGCCATACATCGCCGAGTGTAAGTCTCCAACCCATTGCGTGCGTGCAGGTTAATAATAGATCATACAGGCGCAATAACAAACCGCAAAGACAAAATTGCAGATGAGCTCCTGGAGATCATCCAATCGTACTCTTGCAGGTACGGCAACTACACCACGCTCGCACTTTGCAAACGAGCTTCTTTCTCCGGCGACTTCATAAGCCATGCTTGCGACAGCACAATGTTTGCTGCAATTATAAAATGCCTCGAGTTCGCATTTCTAGATGGCCCGGAGAGCGTGCGGGACACGAGCGTGCGGGAGGTTGAGGAGCGTCTCCATAGCATGAAGGATAAACTGTTTGACTTTATTCGAAGAGGACCTTGCACGCCGCTATCGGGTTTAGATCACATGTTTTGCGGCATCCACGGGAAGAAGGAAAACTGCCCGGGACCCAGTTTCCATGAGGAGTATAGTTTCTTGCCGTTGATGCTGGAAGAGGTTAGGATGGTTGTATCGTCGGTTGATGGTTTGGTTTTGGCAGACCTTTTAGATGCTGCCTTAGGTGAATAGTGGTGCCATTGCATCAGCCTCATGACTTTTTTTCTGTTGTGTTGGGCACGACTGTCGACGACCGGGAACACCTTGATCAAGAAACGTAGATTCATACTACATAAGATCGACAAGGCCTCGCAGCTACGCTCGACGATTTCATGTCTACCACTCCTTCGACTTCCACCGTGGATTCGTCTTTATCAAGGGATGTCTCGGAGTTAGCACATTCGGTGACACGTAGTCTGGGTTCGATTGGACAGGTATTGAAGATTTGGTTGAGGTTTTGTACATGTTAGCTGCGGTTTTTCAATATATTTAATAGTTTTTGCGTTTCTAAATCCTCATTTTTTGTCACACAGCTTCACCTGCAGTAACTGCATATTCTAGTGCACCCCATATGATGACTTAGGTGAACCGCGTGACCCAAGGTATGTATATAAAACACAAAGATAGGAAAAAGCAGAGCTTAGGTCTACGTTACATATCGATCAAATAAGTACTTAAATACTTAGAATCTTCTCGAATGGTGAGTGCTATTATGTGAAGATGTATATTCCAAAGGCTACGGGTTTTTTCGTGCCCAGCCTCCTGCGGCTGGGCACGAGAAAAGGGCTAAGGATGTCTCGCTTCCGGCGGCAGGCGGAGTAACCCTCAGCCCTAATCGCTTCGCTGGGTAACTCCTATTAAGCGAGGTATAACCGGGGAATTAAACACGCCAATTGGGAAGGATGGGTGCGAAGCAAAGGGCTAAAGGTCAGATGGATACTTCCTACTCTACCTGGAAATCTACTTTAATTCGTTAAACAACGGACGGAACAGCCTTTTCAGTTAATGGTGTTGCCCTCGCACCAGATTCCCAGAGTCACGTGATATAAGCCTCGTAGCCCCGACGAACGAGAATCTCAACCAAGCGGAGCGAATTAGGGTTGAGGGTTCACGGAGGGCGGGTAATGTGTGGTGTGAGACCACTGTTGCCGATAACTCCCATTTCTACATAAAATGTGTAACCTACTGTTTCACCGCAAGTCTACCTTCCTGAGATTGTTAGCTGGAGTTGGGTAGTATAACCTCTAAGGCTCCCACAAACACCACCTCATCTCCACTCTCCTCTTCTCCATGGCCACGGGCTCGGACAGCACATGGATGTCACTCAATGCCCTTTCCGACCCCTTCTCCCCCACAACACGATCTAGGACCAATATATCTAGCCCCCAGAACTCTTCCCCCTTCCAAAAGGTTTTTGGTTGCACTAACACCGGACGATCCGTCAACTTCTTCAGATCATGCTCACCAATAAACGCCTTCCTTTCCCTCCAATTTTTATCAACGAGGACATCCGCCAGCCGATGCTTCAAATGCTTCAGCTTTGCTAGCTGCGTATCCACACTCCCTTCCGCGATGAAGTGGTACACAAAAACATCCTTCTGCTGGCCTATCCGATACGCTCGTCCCACGGGCTGTGCATCCCATATAGGTGAGAAATACGCGTCGAGGTTAACTACGCGGCTGGCGGTAAAGAGGTTGATTCCCTGCCCACCGGCCTTGATGGATATGATGTATGCATCATGGCCACCGGCGGAGAACGCCGCGATGTCGTCGGGGCGGGAGCGTCTGTTGGCTGCAGACCCATCGATGCGGAGGAAGGTGAAGCCGCGCAAGATGAGGAGGTATTGCAAGTAGTTGAGAGTGGAAAGGTTATTGGTGAAGATGAGGACTTTCTCCCCCGCGGCTTTGGAGTGCTTCAGGATGGAGAGGAGGATCACCATTTTGTTGCTATATTGTGGGGTGAAAGGAGAGGTATATTTTTCGTAAAGCGACGAAAGCTAGGGCATTTCGGTAACCTTGGAGTTGTCGTCGGTGTATTTCTCGATGTATTGGTCCTCGGGGGTCTCCGGAGACTCCGGGCCTGGGGAGTAGGGTTTCTCAGGGAGGGAATAAAACTTCATCCGGAATGTTTGCGGATGGTTGCATAGCATCCGCAGCAAGTTCATCAGTCCCATCCAATCGCTCTCACTACTGTCTTTCGTCTTAACCAAGTAGTCGTAGATATAGAACTACAGCTGCGTCAACGGCACTCTGATGATGAACTCAGTCTTATTCCCAATCATCTTGTTTACCAGTCACGTTGTTGCGGTGTTTGATCGGGCGTGCCATCGCAGTGATATCCTGCATCTGCTCTTCAAGCCCGCGGCTATTTTTCGTCTCCATAAACCGGATGACCACATCTGGCGTTAGCCGCCGCACCAAGGTCATGTACTCTACGGCTGCATTTGCCGGTGTAGTCCCCGTCACTGCTATCTTGAGCGGCGTGCTAATCTTACTTGCCGCTCGATTCATCTGAGCCTTATGATTCTTCAAAGCGTGTACTTCGTCTACAACAACAATACTCGGGTCCCGTAACAGGATGTCGATGATATTTTCTTCCTTCTCTACTACCTCTTTACTTTCATCTTCCCGCGGTTCTCCTTCATCTTTACCGGAGTCGACTTCCTCCGCAATTCCCGACCAGGTAGCATTCACCATGTTCTTGAAAAGAATATTGCTGATAATGCATATCCCCCCGTTCTTATGCCACTTCTCCAGGGTTTCCATTCTCCGTGTAGCTGTCAACTCGCTGCGAACAGTGTAAAAGTCTTCAAAGAACCGCCGCTCCTCCGAACCGACCGGAAATCTACCTCCCCACTTTTTGAGTTCTGCCCCCCATCCCGGGCCGATGAGCGTTGGTAGGGTCAAGATCAAAACCCTGTTATTTCCCGGCAAACCGATGTTTCCGTGCACTAGGGCCGCAGACTGTAAGGTGAATAAGAACACCAATACCATCAACGTTATTCAAGAGCCTTGTTTGTGTGCCAGTAGCGCCCCGCTGCGGCGCTAGACGACCTGATGCCAGAGATGCTAGATTCCCTCCACTTGATCAGTCTTTAGGATTGGGAGAAGACCGGGTGGATGTAGACTGCTGGCGAGAGGGATTCGTTAGCGGTTGAGAGATTAACGCGGATTCCTTCGACTTTCTGAGTGCCAGCTTGCGCTAGGCTCTCATTTTGATGCGAGACAGGGCTTTAGTGGCCTAGCGGTGCTGGTTCTGCAACCTCCCTGTCGCCCTCCGTTATTAAGGGCTTCTCGTCGAGAGCCATAGACTTGGTAGCGCGACTTTCCTGTAATGACAGTCGGGATGATGCAGTTCTAGCTTGTATTGGCTTCTGCTGCTCAAAATAAAGATCCGATGGGGCAGATACCGTTTCCTTGAGACGTTTGACATGGCGTGATCCATGGAGGGAGTGTGTCGACTGGAGGAAAGCATGACCAGACAGCTTGTGGGATAAGAGAGTTTTATTCGACTGATGTGGATAGCGTGGATTTACTGTCGTCCTTTGTATTTCCCATGTCATGGCAGTTCCACTCGACTCTTTCACTCTCTCGAATTCACAAAGCCTCTAGAGTCTGTGGGCACAATCAACTGTACCATCAAAATGGGTGGTAAATTCATATGCACCCTCAGCTGGAACATTATCTAGAAGCACCTATTTTGACATCAGGCACCAAATATCTTCAATCAATATCTGCCGCAAACTCCAAACCCCAATGGAAAGTGCGTGGTCGCGATGGAGACGGGGTACTCTTTTATGTCAAGTTTGTACATCATAAGCGAGTTGAAGACCCTTCATTCTAGGGAAGCTTCTCGCTTCCAAAGGCTCCAGTAATGCTACTCGGCTTGTTCTTTATACACTAACCTGGAAGGTCCCATGCATGTCCACACCGAGACATGACTACACTTTTGGATCTATGTATGGAACAAAATCTGTATCCATCATGTAAAAATGGGATATACTGGGCTTCATGATAAACCGCTTCTCCACATTACGCTTCCTCAGTTAACAAGCCCTAAACCCCAAGCCCTATCTACTAGTTCAGCAATACAATAGTGTAAAAACCATTGCACCCTAGACTCCTGCAGCGGGCTACCACGAGGCCGGGCGATATATATCGTACATAAGTAGGATAGAAGGCCTTGTACTTTGTTCTCCAGCCTTTTCCTGTTCACTTAGCATCCACTCCAAGGGTTAGGGATCGCGTTTGGAAGCCACATGTACTACTTATCTCATTCTGAGCCGTACACCATTCTGACTCCGGTGAGACGAACAAGGGTTACAGAGCAGTGTAGTTTGTGTCGCCTCGAGTTGTCCTAAAATTGCCTAGAAATAACTCCAGATATCTCGTCTCATTCTCAAACCCTAATATTTACTGAAGCGTTGCTGAAAGTAAAGCTTGACGTAGAGGCCTGGGTCTTAAGGCTGTGATGAAGACCTAGCAGGTACTCGCAGCGTGATCTACAATTATTCCTCAGTTAGTACAGTTAATACGTAGGTCCCACTTTACCGCCTCTATCAATGAAGACAAAATACGACCAATCGTGTTGCTGGAATACCATTCTGTATGCCTCGTCCACTTGTTGTATAAAAACTGCACGATCCTCACTGTTGAGGAGGAATACACATTAAATAGTAATAGGTATTGAAATATCCCAGGATTATAATCGTGATAGCATCATCCACCGCTCGGAGGTGAACCTGAGGCCCAGGTGTAGAGGAGGAGCAGGCTTCCAGTTCGCAAGGCTTAGTCGGCGGCAAAGAAACTCCGGGGCCCTCGTTAGTGATGATATATGTAGCTTTAATCATAACAAGGCAACCCAAGATGGCGGTTTTTGATTGGACAACATCTAGTTCATGGGAAAATCCATCAAATGGGGATCTGGTTTAGGGGTATAACATCTCATTCGCATCATCGGTTTGTGACTTGAGAAGGTCTTGGGTTCGATTCCCAAGTTCTCCACTCTTTTGTCGGTGTGGCTGGCTCTCCCACCAGTTTTTTATTTGCCAGAGACTAGCACCATTCGTTATAGCGACGATATACCTTTCGAGTTGCCACCAGAACGTTACACCCCAATCCTCACCACCCTCTCCTCCCCACCCATCACAAGCACAATCTCCAAATGCCCCCTAGTGCTCACTCCAACCCCTCAACCCGCCTCCACAGAACCTTCTCCAACTTCTTCACCCTCCTCTTAACCCTCCTCTTCTCCGTCTCCAACTCCGCAGCCTTCCGTTCCATCTTCTCAACCGCAATATTCATCGTCTTCAACTCCTCCTCCGCATACTCCAGCTCCTGCTGTCTCCGTGTCACAGCTGCTTCCGCATCCTTCGCCATCCCACACAGTATTCCATTACTGCACAGCAGCACGGCGAGTGCCATCGCCTCGTTGGGGCTGTCGCCTTTACGGATCAAAGCGAGGAGGTGCGTATTCTGCGCAGTTAGTCAGGAGTGGACGGGGGAGAGGAGACTTACGAGGCCGCTGTCGGAGGTGAGTGTGGTGGCGAACCATAGAGCTAGCGATTCGCCCCAGGTTCCATCCGAGAAGCCGTTCTCGATGATGTAGGATAGAGGATCGGATTCGTCTGGGTAGGCGAAGGCGGGGGAGGAGGGGGAGGCGGTAGAAGAAGCCATGCCACAACGTTGCGCCATCGGGATATCGTCGAGGTCGAGGGAGGGAGATGACACCAAGGTGATGTTGCCGGAGTCGGAGAGAGGCGTTGAGGTGGTGTTGGTTGACATCTTGTCGATGGGATGAAGTGGTAGGTGAAAATGAGGGTAGTAAGTGTGAGGAGATGAGAGGTAGGTGGTGCTTGGAGGTGTAGCTGTCTGACGTGTGGTTGTGGTGGTGAAAGTGTTTGACCCCAGATTGGAAAAACCCCCGCAGTGCATGAGATATCAATCGGATCATAGAGACAGCACATGCGAACTTTTGATTTGATTCTTTCCTGCAGACACAGTTTAAACCCCTCTGTCTCCCTCTTTTCTCAATACTAATATCAATCCAAGCACACGGTTCTTCCCATATATACCACAAGATCATGCCTTTGCAAGTTTAGACAGAAGGCACCAAATTAGATCACGTTTATATCACTTGTATTCCGTCATATCCAACCCCATGCACCTGTAAACCCCCGCGGAACTCCCCCACAGACCTAGCTCCGAAAGTCATAATTTAGATAGAATAGCCCGTCAATCTGGTGATCCAAGGTCCTACATGTACATCTACGCGGGAACAGCCTCTACAGGTGGAGGACATGTCGTAGGATCTGCTAATTGGCACTTTACGAGCGGTGAAGTATCAGTTGTTACGATCCTTGTTTCTATCAACCTTTCTCATAACTAAATCATCCAGGTTCCCTTCATATTGACAACACTCTTTAAGCAAAAGCCCTCTATAACAAACAGAGTCGTTTTCATCACGTTGTGATATAGATTTCCGCCAAAGTTCCTCATGGAGGTCCATAACGTATAACAATTCCCTGAGCGTTAAAAATATGAACAAACACCATTCCACAATTTATCATAATCGTAACTGCGGAGTTCTCTTTACAGAGTGAGTGGCTGTAGACTGGCAAGTATAATACCGTGTATCTTCTCCCTCTCGCACCCAAGCTTCGTTTCGTCGTCGATTTCACCTCATCGTAGCTGCTTCTCGATGAAGGAAGTGTGCAGTTAGATTGGGGTAAATTTTTTGGGTGTGCTAATTCGGCTGTGGGTGTTCTGCGGAAGAAGTTGCGTTATGCTCCAAACTCTAAACTTTTTGTGAGATATTAAACACTACTTTTTTCTGCTACAGAGGCCTGCTACATATGCAAAATTCAGTGCCATTATGAGCGATCAACCCGGCCCGAATACGAAAATCCTTGGATCTTAAGCCTACCAGCCGCACCGTAACTACTCGTACTCTATCCCTTAGTATGCAACATCGGTAAGGATCAAGGACTACCCTTCATTTCCACCCCCAGCACTCTGGAGATCACAAAGTCGTTACATACCTCGTTCTATGGGCTATAATAGGCTAGTTGTCGGAAGTATCAGAGGCCCTTGTAGATTCGACCGAGAAAGGTACTCAATCATAGTTTCTCACCCGGTAATGGCGTATTTTTCAAAATCCACCAGATCGTGGCGTTCAGTTCTTACCAAAGTTGCATAAAAGTCTCAGTACTTTGCTGTGGGAGCTTGTGCTACAGTGTAGCCAGTCAGCATCCTTTGGCAGGGTTGTCACAGGTGGGACGCGTCCGACTGATTGACGAATATAATTGTATACTACACATTACCATCATTACCTCCACCGCCTCACATTCCCACTACACATTCTTCCCCCTCCCCCCAAGCCACCCCCTAACCTCCCCCCACCAACCCCCCCACCCGCCCCTAGCCCTCCTCCTCCCCTGCCCGACCGCAACCTTCGCACTCATCTCTTCCTCACTCCAATCCCGCACAACATCCTCGGTAGCCGTGCCCATATCCCGATAAAACAGCCTCCTCAATCCCGCCTTGGTCTCCTCCTCACACCCAAGCGCCTCCTCACACCCCTCAATCGCCTTCGCGACCAACCCGATGCTCGGCGTACAACACTCCCACAGCTCCAGAAACAACTTCGTCGCCTTCTTTGGCGGCAGCGAGAGTTCGTGTGCGAGGAGGTGCGAGTGCGTGGTTACGAACTGAGGGAGCGGGGTGGTGGACGCGTCCCAGCCGAGGGTGAGGAGGAGGGTCGAGAGGTAGGAGTACAGTGCGAAGGCGGTGGCGGGGGTGCTGAGTGTGTCTGTAGTTGTCTGTTCGTACGAGGGGTGCAGGGGGAGCGGGGTGGGAGGCGGGATCGGATGGCGGCGGAGGAGGGAGCTGGTCGGGATTAGGTGGGAGTGCGGAGCGAGGGGTTTTGTCGATTCGGAGGGTACGCGGTAGCGGTAGGATGATGGTGGCATTCTGTAATGTTTCTAGCGATGGGATGGAACAGACGGGACGAAGAGGTCCTGTGTGTTATGCTCTAAATATTTTTCCTGCCCATCCACACCCTGTAATGCTGGCCAGATGCACGCGCCGCCGTGAAACCTGAGTGTGCAGCGGGTGCCATTCCTGTTCTATCACCCCCGACATGCAAGGGACCGCGCTATTGGCTGTGTGGGTAGGGGCGACTTATCAGTGACGGGTGATTGGGGCTGTTATGCTGGTGGCTGAAATGCCAGTGCAGGGATTCTAACCCAACCACCGATTAACAGTGGAACATGCGCAAATGGTGATGCAACCGGAAGAAAAATTTAAAATTCGACGCACAGGGGTGGCGATATAGCCAGATGAAATAAATAAAAGAAAAGCCTCACGCGGGACTCGAACCCGCAACCTTGGGATAACGATGAAATCGTCTTAAAAGTCCCACGCTCTAGCCATTGAGCTAGCAAGGCTGCAGATGTACATGTACGGAAGATTGCAAATGAAAATCAGAAAATAGATTTTAGTGGGTCAGCAGTGGATACTGGGGTATGGTAAGCAACCGAAGAATTGATCCGGTTTTCAACGACTACCCGTTACTGCAGCGAACGCAATGGTCCGGACAGCACAGATTTTTCATTGTACTTTGCATCCCGACAAGACACCAGGTATCGACAACATTACTAATAGTACAACGAGAATCAGAGCTGGCGGTTTCTTTTGTTGGGGTATAATGGGGCTCGCAACATTGCTTTCATTTTTGTTATTGGAAGAAGCGGGGAGGAAATATGTTAGGTATATGCCATAGCCGCAAGCGGCTGAATGCAATATGATTACAAACAAACGAGAATCAGAGCGACTAGATGGATCGATGTATATGCAATAACTTGAAAATTTTAAATACCCGCTCACTACCTCCAACTCTTTGAACAAAACTCTCGTTCACATATTGTTGGGTTAAATTACCATAACCACTAGATAGAAAAACTCTCTCGCTTGTGAAAAGAGTTAAGATTGGCATCACCAGTAGACAGTCAGGCACATTTCCTCTTCTGAACCAGTGCATTGTTTCTTTAGTACTCGAGATCTCAAACTCGTCTTTCCCTAGTCTTTCCCATTTTGCAGCCTTCCTCCATGAATATAGTCTCACATTGTCATCAACATTCCCTGATATTCCGGCATACCTTGCTAGATCTGAAAACACCACGTTTAAAACCTCGTTCATGATACAGGTTGATCCCCTGCAAGCGGGTACGGCGGAGAATGAGGACACACTAGAATGACACCAGGTAGTCGAGGCAGTGGGAGAGTAGGTGGTCCGGAGCTGATTATTCTTCCGCTCCCAATACCGTTTAATATTATTAACTTGCACAAAAAGCCCCAGTTCAGAGATAGGCCATGCTACTGTGAACGGGGTCCTAGTCGGTAAGAAAACCATCCTGCGGAGATTACAGTGATATCCTGGCATCCTCAAACAGATCACCCTCATCCTTGACTGAGCTTGGAGGGGCACTTGACTTTTGTGCCGTTGTCCATCCAGTAAAGGGTTACAGTGCGGCTTGAGCTGACTTGACGTAAAACCTTTACCGACTAGTGCAAGTAGAACTTCAAGACGGGTACCAGTGGAGAAAACTTTTGGTGTCACCCCGAAGATAATTCGCTCCATCCAAGAATCCTAGAGTGGACATCAGTCGGTCCGGGTTTCTTATACTAATTAGCAAAGGTCTTCATTACGGCAGCCTAGGCACTAATATCGAAGTTGATAGTGAGATCAGGGTTTGTGTTACATCTTCGAGCGAATTGTTAGAGCAGAGCTATGAACCGCAGTGCATCTCGATCCAAAATCCGATAGCTCTAGAAGAATCCCCCTTTTTGGCGGTTCAACAGACACCTGTATACGGGCGGCCCTGTTTTCCAACCCTAGACGTTTGTGAAGTTGATCAGGCAGAGTCTCAACATTAGCAGAGGGGCTTTCTACGATTGTTTCTCGCTGCATTCTGTTATATTCAGACCCAGACCATTGAAAAACTGCTGCCTTCGGACTGTTGGGGTATTCCACTGCGATAACTTCATATGAGACCCTGCGGTTGTGCGAGGGAGCTCATTTGCACACGTGCATGTGAAAACAACTGGAGTGTGGGGGATTAGTTTTTATAATTTATCTATTCCTTTGCGGCGATCTGGATGGCGGGCCGGCAGGTTTTCTTTGTTGTTTTAGCGGGATTTGGCCGGGAAGATGGGTGGATATATATTGTGGCCGGGGTCGAAGTGAAGATCCCATAGTGCCCTCCACCGGGTGCTTTCGTTTCGATTGGAGGGGGATATCTTCGACTTTGCTTCTTGAATCTTCTTAAAGAAGAGGACGGGAATTTGATGGGGTATGGGGAAAGAGGTGCTTTAAATTATATATATGCCATGGCCGCTCGCGGCCGAATGCAAAATAGTTACAACAGTGCCTGCGCTTTCACTTGATGTCAGCCAGAAGCTTAAGCTTGGAGTGCTTCGGGGATGTCACCTCAAGCATTTAATATCTATGGTGCTGGACGGTGGTACCCACGGCAACGCAGATTCAGACGCTAGTGCCAAATAACAGGATTGGTAATTGAAAACGCTTAGATACAAAACACATTCGCCAAACATCATCAGGGCGTTGGTTTATTCAGACTGTAGGGTTGCAGTATCGCTTGATAACCGTTGCACCGTGGTATCCATCACATCCACCTCTACCTCCGTCGCCTTCTCTAACTCCGCACCTTTACTCCCTCCTCCCTTTTCCCCTCCGCCACTCTCTTCAGCCGCCTTCTTCTTCTGCTCAGCTAACTTCTCCCTCCACCTCCTCTCCCGCTTTCTCCGTGACTTCTCCACCAACCGTTGCGCATATCGAATCGCACTCGCTTTCTTTGGCGCCGGGGTTTCAGACACTGCACCTATTAACGACGATACAACATGGAAATAGCAGATGAAGACTCACTTATAAAAGACTCTGGAAGATAAGGAGGGAGCGAGGATAGGGGCGAAGGGGTCGCTTATAACGGTCGCTAGCGTGCACGGGCCTATGGTTCGCGAGCAACGCTAAGTGGATCTCAGCCCTAGGTGCGGGGGCTAGCGGCGTTGAGGGGATCACGCGGGGCTAGGCGAACCAATGTGGTGGAGGGTGATGGAAGGACTTTTGAGTCAAGATGCCGCGGTCGACTGTGTTGAAGGCCGCCGTAAAATACACGCATATATGCGCGCGGCTCGATGGTGTTTTTATGCGCCCCGGAGATTATGGACGTAGCAGAAGGTGACGATTCGGCTTACCATAATATAACTACGTCACAGAAGTTCTAGAGTCAGGGCTCGTAAATACGATTTGAAGAATCTTAGAAAGCACAGGAAGAAACGAGGAACTAGGACTATCACGGTCATGTTGGATATTGGGCCTCTCTCGGTGTTGCAATTTTAACTGCGACTTGGTGCTTGTTTGGGTTTCACCTGTCGTCAATCAGACACCACGGCTCTTCATCATGACTGGAATTCACCGACTACCACTGCTTCCCTTGACAGAAACCGAATATCTCGACCCCACAACTCCACTAATTAACTATCCTCCCAGTGCGTCAGCGCGCGTAGATGATGCAGTTCAACCCTCGCTTACACTCCGCTTTCTCACTGCAACGAGAATCCATCTTCCATTACCAAGCCCACGACTCCCCTTGGTTTCGGAGTGACTAGTGATCTAGATAGTCTCGGAGGCCCCCACGATGGTGCCGGTTCCCAGGATGCAATTGTTACTGACACTTCCTTAAAATTTAGACGTCTTCGGAAGAACCCGTTCGTTGTCGAGGGGCTACCAACGAAAGAAGCAGGGTGTTGCTCGGGAAATGAGACACGACGGCAAATACCGTTGATAACGGGGTAGCACAGCGCACGGTCCAATTATTCCTTCTCTAGGTGTGACAACGCCAGATGTCGTTGGTGTTGGACTGGGGAGGACAACAACCACACCTGAATTGTCCTAGATCGTACCTGTACGGTTAATTGCCAAGTTATCTCACGAGAACGTCCGATGTAGGGGGGCTGGGCATGAGAAAAGTTGGAACAAACTGCGCAAGAAGTACGACCCATTGCGCACGTTATCGTACCTCCAACACTCGCTAAGCTGCCAGCAACAAGTCCTCCACTTGTATTGGCTGGTCTAACATGCAGGTAACATGGGAGCCATCCCAGATTCTTGATTAATTAGTTGGCGAATCTTCCCCCATGTGACCTTCAAGCAGCTCCGCTAATTTTGCAAAGTGCATGGGTTGAGTATAACGGGAGAGGCGTTAATCAAGACAACAACAGTCGAATTCTGGAGCCCACAAAAACAAAAATTCTACACCAAACGTCACCTCAATTCAAAACACACTTAAAAGGATCTGATCCCTGCACACTTCCTTCATCGAGAAGCGATTGCACTGACAGAGACTGTCGGTAAATGGACAATGAAACGGAGGTCGCACACCAAGGAGTTGAGCGAAAAATGGTGCGAGAGGGAGATGATACATGTTACTGCATCGGGGTTCGTGCTTAATCAAACTTCGCTGTTCACAGCCTGCTTCTAAGTCCTTACTCTACTCTACAGGTTAAGAGCTGCAGGACGGTCATAGACACGTAAAAATAAGGCTAGACAGATGGAAGCGGGTTAATACTGATGTGGGAACCCCCGGGTACTGCGGGTGGGATCCAACGATGCCACTGTAGAGATATAAAGAGGTTAACTTATGAAACTCGCGGGAAGAAAAATCATGGGGCTAGTTATGTGTAACTGCTTCCGTGGGCTAGATGTGACTCGTAGGCCTTTCCCGGAAGCTGCTCAGAGACAGTTAACGGGTGACACATGTGATGCACGTTATAAAGATCAGAATCAACAAAGAGCTTCAAAAGAGAGGCTACGCACATCAGATCCTACCGCTACGGTAACGTGCCGTTTCGGCCCTAAATTAATGTACTCCGAAAAAGACATGCTCTGCGAAGGCACATCGCAGATAGTTGTGATGTTGTTAGAGGTTTGCTCTGACATTGAAGCTCGCGAACTTTTTGTCTGATTTGTAGGCTTAGTATTTAATATCGAAATTACGTGGTGATTGAGCGAACAGCAAGTGTCTTTGGGCCATTGCTGAATGAAAGTCATTCAAAAGCACAACTGTCCAAGTTCGTCAACCAGATACATCGATCGACACGGCCGAAATAGGGAAGTGACGTTGAGGTAACCAATAGGATTCCAGGGCTGATAGCGCGTAGATTGATTTGATTAGATTGCTTGTTGGCATCAACTATGATCATGAAATTGGAAGCATAGAGAGTAAGCCAAAAGAAATCAAAAAGATATCCACTCTAGAGTGGATCGCTTCCGCAAACATCACTCGCCGGTAACCAAAATGGTATAGCCATTTCCGACCTCGCCCCCTGTCGTCGTGGATATTTATATATATGAATCGACGTTAGAGTAAGTGTTCCTGGGATCCGTTCTTCGGTAAGATCGATCGGCATCAAATGTACCAAATCTATCATGTACTGTACTGTACATTTCTGGTACCGAGAACAAGCTCCAAGTGGCTAAAAATCTTCTCGGTTATGCAGGGACACGCTAATGTCCGTATACAGGAACTGTCTTGTCATCTATACATCACGATCGAAGCGCTAGCGCTCGGCTGTAAGCATTGAAAACATCCCTCTTATTCTCTATAGCACTCGATATTCTTATTACATATCTTAAGAGACTTTCTGGGAGTAAGACGGGTGTTTGTCTGCAATTGACCAAGTTTCTTTTGCATAACTATCACTTTTTGAGTTATACGACATCAGCTGAAATCTTAAGGTTTGTTATGCGGAGACACCCGAGCTAGCTCGGTATATATCAAATTACAGTTCAATACAAAAAGCTCAGCCAGGGTTGAATTAGCTTCGCCGTACTAGGAAATCAAAGGAAAGATACAGAACAACTGAGAACAGTAAAACCCCAGTGCAGACATCCGGAATCCTCTCTAATGAAGCTAACACCCGACTCCAGACGCAACGGTGTACGTGTAGCCGTTCACATCGAGACTTCCTTTCCCAATTTGTCCATTCCTCGCATTTCTGACGTTCCAATTCCCTCCAAGGGAGTTGTTGAGGTCCGCCGATGCGTCGACACCATCATCAAAATCGACTGGGTGACACTGGCGATTGTTGCAGCAACAAACCTGGGGTCCTCGGAAACCATCTCCCCCTTTTCCAGACCGGAAAATCTGGAAGTATTTGCATACCTTGGCTACGGCGGTGTGTGTTAGTCAGTTATTCAGAGGCTTGGATGTTGAAAGTGGGAATTACCACCAGCTTGAGGAGCAGGGGCTGCAATGGCAACCGTAGCGAGGAGGGAGATCGTGATGAATGAGGCGCGCATTTTTGCAAGGAAGCGTAAGGGTTTGTGATAGTAAGGATTCTGTTCGAGTGGAAGGATTTGGAGTTATTGGAGATATCGACTTGAGCAGAGAGCTGGTGGTGATTGGCATTCGGGAGGAGTCCATCGACCTTTTATAAGAGAAAAGACGGTGCCAAATTGGTTAGTGTTATATGTAGTGGACAACGCAGACCGAGAAATTTGAAGTGGAGGAATACAATCGATGACAATACTACCAGTGTAGTATCCGAAGAATTATTCCGACCTCATCACTCGACTAAAAAGCCGGCTCAATACCCGTTACAAAGGGCAACCCTTGCCATTGGACCATGCTGTCGGTCGGATAGCAGTTACCAACTGAAAATCCTTGCGGAAAGCATTGACGCCGTCAACAAGTAAGGATCGTGTAAATTGTTTTGGCCTTACCGTTGGGGGCCGCTACAAGGCAGGGTAGTCTTTTTCCACCTCCAGTGCCCGTAGCATGTCATAATGGCATCGTAATGTGTAGAATTTAGTATTGCTAATCTCCTTAATGGCACGATAGAACATGCGCAGATTGTCGATCAGTATTGAATGGGACCAGACTGCCAGGCTGCGGTCATTTGGTATGGAGTTTCTTACTGTGTTTCTCAGCCAGTTTAAGCTTAATTGACTTTTTGTGGATTAAACACTGACTACTAGAACCTATTCACGAGGCTGGGTTCTTGTTACCGTAGCCCCGTTGTCCGGCAAATGAGCAACCGGAAAGCGGCTCCCTTGGTAAGTGGGCTAGATCATGACGAAGTGATCTACTTTTCCGGCCAGCGGGTCCGAACAGTGAGGAATGTGGGGCGTGGGGGGAAAGTGTTTGTCTCGCACCAGCCGGATAAAGCGATCCTACCGGGGTCACGTGGCAATCACTCGTCCCTCGTTTCGCCACTTAAACCCCAGCTGCTTCCCAGTAATGAGGTACGAATGGAGCCGCATCACGTGAGGGGTTAGTGCGAGACAAGGGAAATGTATAGAACGCTGGGGTATCAGGCAGGCGTGGGGGACAGTCGAGGAGACTCCTGAATCTGGTAACATTCTTGACTGGGCCGCGGGCCTCGTGGAATTTCAGCTGACAGTCCACCCGCCCTCTCCTATTCGCTCTGCGGCTCTCTATATGTATTATTAACCCGGAGTTTCGAAATACCCTAGTACTTCCGCACTAGCACTCGATGACCACAGTAATGTTATAAATACCTGTTGATGATTTTTAGGTTGTAAGCATTATGTATTTACCCGTGTGCATATGACATACATCTTCCTAAAAAAAACCCTTCAACAAAAGAAAAGTTCATGTCGTAGTCTCCCCACCTATCCCTCGTCCTAATACTTGCTGATGATGATACGGGCAGATCGGAAACGTCCGTATGTGGGCCCGTATGGACCTTATTTCCGCCAAAATGGGTACGGGGTCGTGGCAGGGGTATTTTGGCAGAAATAAGCTTAAAGTTTTCCACCCTCTCAGTAAACCCCTATCTCGCGACGCTTTTAGCCGGTTCACGAGTTGGAGCGGATTGGCGGACTGGCAGACGAACCGGTGTTACAGCAACTAAAGAAAATAATTTGTACACGCTGCAATAGACTTTCACAACTTCAAGTTGCCTATCGAGTGCTATAATTATAATGGAGAGAAAAGTACATTCCAATTCCAATATATGGTTAAAAGTTTCCTGCCAGACACATTTCCTGCTTGATTCCAAGGTTTGCAGGATGTTCCATTATTTTTATGAACTGGTACAACTCACAAACCGGTATGGGACCGAACAGATAATGGAGCTAATCGAATGACCATCCTTCCATAATCTCCCGATTTCAACCATCGTTAACTAAACCTAAACCTAAACGCATAGTCCGCCCACCTTGCTGACGCAATTTCAGTGCCTTATGCGGAGCCGAGTGTTAGTCCTTTTGCTAGCGCCAAAGCCGAGTTCTGGTGAGGCTATCTCGGTCGGCCAGTCTCACGGATCTAAGAGTAGGAAACTGGGGTAGGGAGTAAGGGTTTGAAAGCAATTTCAACTCACGGAATCTTAATCGAGATCTCAGCTATCTAGAACGTTTGGTTTTGTGAGCCAATATAAGTTTAAGGCAAATTCAGCTGGTAAACTGTACATTGGAATGATGTCATATCAACCAGGACAAGGAACCCTTAATACTTTCTTGCAATATCTGCATTCATGCAGTTAGAGCTTCTTTGGAGCACAGAAGACTCCTTGGCTCTACCCGCGCAGGAAAAGCAAATCGGAAATGTTTTAGTTTGGATCAATGCGAAGTTCCTGCGCGATCCAAGTATTAAACTTTCGTTTTGTTCCCAATTGCGAGTATGGGGAGCATATACTAGTGCATTGCTAGGATATTGTTCCCCCGGATATGCAAAGGGTTCCGATAACAAGTGGTGATGGCGAGGGGAAAATCTACCTTCTACATGTGTAAGAATAGAGAGATAGAGTACAGCTGTGAGCGTATATAATGAGGTAAATCTACAGCAATTCGCCTAGTCATCACACGCTGGAACACAATAGTGTTGTGGCTTTGAATAACTTTGCTCCTGAGTACTACAGCCTTGGAATGAGTAGAGTATATGAACAATAGGACTTTATAGGGCTATAGTACGGAGATATAGTGCGGAAATAGTGCGGAGATAGCTCGAGCCGGGGCGAATTAATCTGCCCTGAAAATTGTTTGCCGCAGTTGCCTCTTGCAAAGCAAACTGGATAATATTAATTGGTTGTGTTTTTAATACTTGGTACGCTGCCCACTGTTGGGAGATGAAAAACATGGGATTGTGTGGACTACTCGACTAAGGCACAGTACTAAAATGATGGTACAGTGACTTGGTCACGAGTTCTTGTGCGTGAGCGACGGGTTCTCAGCTATTTGTTTATATCTGAGTGACGGTGCTCGAGCCATAATCTGTCTATATCTGAGTGACGATGCTCGGGCCATAATCCGTCCGACTACTCAAGCCATTCCCATAGCATTCCCGGAGTCTTGCTTCACATTTTCGGATGCCCAGATGGTTGTATGAGATACAAAGATAGGAAGAGATGGAGCGTAAAAGGTTATAGCGTGAGAAAGCCATCCGAAACCAGCCGAAGACTCAAACCATATGTATTGATAATCAATATGTAAAGGGTAAAGAGCTGCTGTTAAAAAATTGTCGCTGCTGTTACTTGTGCCGTAGCTTCAATGGTGAGATGTGGTTGTGTTAGAGAGCGTTGATGTGTGGAATGATGAGGTTCATATTTTGTCACCGATTTAACCGGATCAATCTCACGTGGCAACAAACGAAGTAGCGCTAAGTGGAGTTGAAGTTGAACATACTCTGCCTCTGTACTGCATGTACCGAGCGTACGAGATTTCAAATGTGCCAATTTTTTTTCCAGTACTGGGCGGGCTAAAACCTTGTTAAAATCTCTTCGGACGGGTCACTAATAGCCCGTGACGTACTCTACCTGAAGAGGATCGGGCCCTTCGCGTAGTAGTTGATCTAAGAGGTTGTGTCGGATAGTCTCGGAACGTGTGGTAAACTGTATCGGAGCTCTGACCATCTTCCGGATTTGTAATAACTTGTCCAAACCGAACCTTGGGAATATCACATACTAAACTAAAACCCTAAGCCCTAAGCCCTAAGCCCTTGCGTCGGCTAAAATCACAGTGTTACCTTGCGCCTCTATTCCTATAAAATCCCCATTCCCTCCCCCATTCTTCGCTTTTTTCTTTAGCTCTCTTTGGTACGTCTTTCCCACCCTAATTCTTTCACAAATACTATCGAATAACTGCTAATACCTCACAGCCTTTTGGCTTAGATCAAGTGTAGTATCTGTTCTTTTCAGTTTAATATCTGAAATGTCACTATATGTGGCTTCTTATATTAATCTTATTTTTGTCTCCAGGGAGCTGGCCGCTGTGCTTGCGCATGTTGGTTCCCACTGTGTCACTGGTATTGCACTGCCTCCAGTTGACGCGACCTTCTTTCATTGTCTCTTTGGCTGCTAGCGAGAGGACGAGGAAAGTTGGGATGGTTTTGAGCTTGGTGAAATGCGATACGAAATAGAATGTCATACGAGAGCAATGCATTATCATCTAGATGTGAAGTAAAAGTGTGCTTGTCTCGCTTGGCCTTCTATCTACGAAAGTGAGAACGCCATTCGAGTCCCATCTCACCTTACGGAATCGCATCAATCAATCATCAAATTGACTCCGTCTCCTGCAACGGTGCTCGCCGTACGGCCAATTGAAAGAGCGTTTTCAGAGCTTACTTTTACCGTGGGCAAAGAGAAAACGGATGGAAATATCATGATTTTGCTGTCCATTTTCACCCTCAATCTGGTCTTGGCATATAGGGTCGTCCCGACGAACAGACAGTTTCCCGGTAGATCTAGCAAATCAATGGGCGTCTTGAACTCTTCCACAAAAGCAACAAGAGAATTGGAGTACTCACGGAGTTTTTCTGTCCTTCCAGATGATCATGTACTCGCCGGATCGCAAAGTTATGGGACACGTAATAGGGTTAGCGCTTATCAGGTGTCCCATAACTTTGCGACCCGACGATAGATACAACATGTATATGTTTAAGTAGGCAAACGCTAGTTAAACCCTGCTCAACCACCTGTCCATCGCACGGGCGAGGAACGAGATCAGGTAAGGTGCGAGCGAACCTCAAGGATGGCAGCCCGCACCTGGTGGCGGTAGGCGTCAACCTCGAGTACGAGAAGTACAGAGGTGGCTCGTGAGTATCATTTTTACTTCACTTGACTTTGTAACAGTTGATGGTTACCATCGCGGCGGGATATGCAGTGGACGTCTGTTCATGGTCACGAAACGAATCTTGAAGTCAGGATGTCGCCAAGTGTGTTGGAAGATTTAAACTTCTCCCGCAAGATTATTCTAAAACATCTTGAAGTATTATCTTCCGCCAAGGGATTTACACCGATAGCCTTGATGCAGTGGGAAATCCTCGACGAGCTGTTGATAACACACCTCCCAAAGCTATGGAAAACCCATCACAAGATGATCAAGAACATAGAGGGTCTAAAAAAGGTTGAGGAAGCTTCCGATTATGAGAGGCATGGTAAGAGGGAATGCCTAGGCGGGCTTACATCTTTCTGCGTGCTGTAGTTGTGTGGGGGTGTTGACGGATGGTGAAGTTGTGGTTATCTGTATTTTTATTTTATATTTGTTTTTATGGTGAGAGGGTTGTAATTGAGATGTTTTGTTGTTTTAATTGATAGTCTGGGGATTAATGATATTGCTGTTTCTTGCAACCCAGTGTGCGGGCGGATGCGAGGCGTGAGTACGAATTGTGAGAAGCAAAATTTGGTGACGAAACTACGTACAATATCGAACGATAGATGATAATAAACAGTGTTGCGTTCTAGTGTACACGCGAGGTTGTACTCCCTAATCTATCAACTCCCATCACCATGACATTAGCGACAAAGATGCAAGTCAGTAAACAGCAATAACTTTGGAAAGGAAAGCCCGTTAGCGTGCCACGGCTATTTCGCGGCTACGTTTCTGGCGTTTTAGAACTAGTTGCTCCGCTAGTCCGTCATCCGGCTTTTGGTCACTGGCGCTAGCTAAGATCCTACCAAGCCGTCTGACAGACTACTGCTCCACGCGTGGGAGAGAATTTTGGCGAGGAACAACCCACGGCTAGCGCAGGCACTAGAAACTCAAGGCGGTCCGCAAAACTCTTTTACCTGAAATATAATACCGTACTTATATATGCTAAGCAGCGGGGTGCGAATTGTCTGGGATACTTGGGAATGGCGGGCGTTAATGATGAACTCTGGGTTCGTCGGGAGCTCGAGCGCTTCATTTCCCATATCCGGAGTTCTCTCTCCCAGAGACTGGTTTCTAGTATTGTCTTCTAGTATTGTCTATCATTTGTTAACCCCCGTAGCCCCGGGAGGTGTGTGTTTGTCGTGTTTGGTGTCAAATGTGACATGACTTGACCGAGCACGTGCGTGGATGTGTGGCTTAGTTGGTGTTGGCTGCGTCACGTTCAGTATTGGGAAGCATATCTTGGGTGGTTGAGAATCGAATCGGTAGTTTTATGGCCGGACGGTGAACTGGATCGTCCAATTTTTGAAATGTGGGAGATAATCTTAATACATGAGCAGGCGAACGCCAGGTGGGTTAGATAGTTCGTTCGGTATGGTTGGCGTTCGAATAGAAGTCTGGGGTAAGGCCCACAAGAAATTGAATAGAGTCAAAAAGGAAGAATTACTAAGAAGTCCGACAAAGCTGTTACCTGAACTATTGAGACTATCTCTGTTGATCGCTGCAATGAATTTATTGCCCTGAGCTTCTCACTTCCACTTCTTGCCATCGTTCGCACCATATGGAAAATAGGAACAAAATTTAAAACCACAACCCCCCAATAGCTACGGTCATTGAAACGTGAAAACAAGGCTTCCCGTCCGCTCTGCCATATTTAAGCACGTTATCGCCGGGCTAGTACTGCACTGGGTGGCCATGTGGGAATCCCTGGTACTGTAGTTTTGCTCTTGGTTTATTAATTACTCCAAATAGCTTGCGTTCGTGGTTACAGATTGTGCCTGCTGGGTAACAGATATGTCACATGGGGGTGTTGCGAGGAACGGTGCAGTTTTGGACGGCATTGTTTGTTTGATGGCGGTTGGAATGGGGGACCGGGGAAATTAGGTAAGAGAAGGCACAGGTGTGATATATTGAGAGTTGTGAGGGGGACAACGAGGAGAAGGTAGTTATTTGTGCTGGGTGGGTTCGAGAGGAAGAAATTCAGAGAAAGTCACAAACCAGAGGATCAGAGACATGGCTGACATGCCAAGTGCATGGGCGGGTCGCTGCCGTGGAACCAAAAATCTCGAGATATGCAGCCTTGACCGCGTAGAATCTCCACCACTTTGCCCATACCTGTCCGGTTTGAACTCTGCACCACGCTCGCATCTGTCGTAATACGACGGCTCCTTCCTTTCCGTCCGCATCATCGGTAGCTTCGTATAATGTGGGATTACGACGTGACGAGGTCTTCCGCGACGACCCACGGGATCACGTTCTGGTATTGGCACAGACTGCAAAGAGGAAAAGTCGTAGTTGTCAACATTAAGCTGGAAGAGGGAGGGCCGAATCTTCTATCGAAGTCGACTTCAGTATCTGGTTCCACATTTACACTGGCAGTGGAACTCGACTCGGGTGGTCGGACCGCAAATTCTGACGATTCAACTTCCATCGGTGGCGGTGTCGGCGGTGTTACAATTACTCGAAGAGGAACTTGACTGTTCCAATTTTCCGAAGTTCCTGAAACGTTAAGATCTTGGTCGAAAATAGCGGCATTCTTGATATCCACACTGTCGAGATTTAATTTTTTGCGGATATACTCAACCTCGACTTTGCGGACTTCGCAGCGCTCAGATTCTCGCTCTTGGGACCGTTGCTACCTTCGCGATCTGTTAAAGTCCTTCTCCAGGTCCTTGGATGCGGAGCGTTGACGGCGGCGTTGCTGTTTTATTTCCTTGGATATAATTCCCAATCCCACATCTGGGTTCGAGATAGGGACTTGGGGAATATCGTCCTCTGGTGGCTTCGAGAGAGCTACGACGGGCCTTCCAACCTGCGATGGCCTAGAAACAAGCATTCTATGCGGTGCCGTAGCTTCTACCGCTACGTCTCCCTAGCGGTAGATGGAGGTGTGAAATGTAGTCCTCCATAACTGCGACAAAAACCTCGGCCTGCCTCCCCATCCGAGTTCTATTGCGGAGTGAAGTTCTTTTCGCGCCTCTTCTAGCTGAGATATAGGAAGGACTGGGGTTGTTTGCTAGTCTCCACGTAGTAGAAGGTTGATTTTAGCTGCCAATGTATTCCGGAAGTGGGTCAGATAATTCAACCCGTAGAGGATGCCAAAGGAAATTAGAGGGAGGGGTATGAGAATGGCAAAGAAGAGCCAGAGGGGCGGAGACTTAGCGGCCGGCTCATTCATGCTAAAAACTGTCTACCTGCAATACCATAACAGGTATAGTACTCCCATAACAGGTACTCGTCGGATCGCAAAGTTATGGGACACGTAATAGGGTTAGCGCTTATCACGTGTCCCATAACTTTGCGATCCGACGAGTACAAATATCACGAAAACGGTCAGAGGGATCCCGTGGCTAAGTTACTACTGCTCCCTGGCCGATTGCGAGGCGACCCAGAACCGGCCGCCAAGAAGTCTCCTGGCGTCTAGCGATCCAATAGTCCGTCCATAATGAAAGCCGGAGATACGCGTCGCGATGATATTTGACTATGTCGGGTCGGGGATCGGGAAGAACTGAGGTGGTCGATCCTATCCATACATACACTTGGCAATGCTGTGTGACAGTGACAAGGATGAAGATTAGTTGGTCGGTCGCGATGTAACTCCGACTTAACATCGAGTTGAAGGGTCCGGAGTTATATGGCCTATTCGATAACCACCCCAAGTGTGGCTGGAAAGTCGTCCAAAACCAAGTTTACGACTTTTACCTCTGAAGGTGTAAATTCAAAAATCCCATTGTTACAACTACTTTAACACTTTTTTGTGGTAACTTTTGAGGTAACTGAACAAGTTTTTTGAAGCCATTTCTGCAATTCATACTTCACAACTACTGCCGCCTAAGAAGATTTATTTCGTGAATTTACAACTGCGCAACTGAATGGGTCTTAAGACATAAGTGCGGAATAGTTTTACTCCACCTTCGCCGGGTCCCTCAGCCCATTTTGTGCGATTTCTTGCTAGAATGGGAGTCCCAGTAATTGCTTGCAACCTGTGTGTATAGTTCCCCCCACCAGATTGCTCCGTCCAGTCCTCTCTCTGTGAGTGGCCAGTATATAAACGATCTCGCCAGCGCAGCTCAAGTATACCACTTTACCCTTTTCTTTACCGGTCCGTCCCACTTATTCACTTATTTGCCGTCCTTTGCAGCGTATATATGAGCACAAGCTTTTTAGATTCGTAGTGCCTTTCACTCGTAGAACCTCGTATTTAACCCCGCCTTTGTCCCTCGTATTTAACCCCGCCTTTGTCCCTCGTGTTTAAACGTATCTCACCCAAATGTTACAAGGTCAAAATCACGTGACAGAAAGGAATTCTCGTCTCTAGATCTGCCTCTGATCTTGAATATCCATTAATATTTCAACACTTTCTTCGATCGCAAAACAGCCTGACAATAAGTATCCAGTACCCTCACAATTACCAGTGATTGCCCAACACTTGCTAATCAAATGCTTTCGACAAGTTTCTTCCCATCACTAGAAGCTGCTGACGCCCGTGCTAAGCGCTTTTGAATTCCACCGACGGTCGTGCTTGTCCTTGTTTATGAAAACTTCATCCACTAAGTCGCACATACTCTGTAACTAATTAATATCCCTCCTTCGTGCTGTTTGCGGTATTCTAATGGCAATTTTAGGGTCGGAATGGGAGCCGGAAACAGTAAGATTAGCTCTAAGCTCGAAAAGTGTATTTCTTGCCCCCTTACCGTCTTCATGATATTGACTATATTCCTAGAGCTTTCAACGACAAGACGCATTCCGATCTTACCGTTGTCACGGGCGGTGTCACACTCCATCTCCACAAAGTCATCCTCGCCCTCTACACGCCGTATTTCACCAATGCGACGAAAAATGGTTTCTCCGAAGCTACCGACAATGTCATCACCATGAACGATCCAAGCCCACATGCGGTATACAGAGTTTTAAAATATTGCTACAGTGGCAAGCTGCCCGAACATACTCCCCCAGAGCTGGGACAAGGTATGAATATTAGGTCTCTCTAATTATTTTGCAATAGCTAAACCGGATAAGATGAGGGCCTTTTAACGCTCCCGAGGGTTTTTGCCCTAGCAGATATGCTGTGTATCGATGAACTTAAAGATATCGTGACAGATACACTCGTAATGCAATTCGCGGAGCAGTTCATTGTTACAGATTTCTTGGAGATTGTTGGGGAAGTCTATGCTACTACGAATGATGCACACACAGATATTCGTATGATGCTGGTCAATGCGGCAGCTTCCCAGATGGATGCGTTAGTGGGGAGAGGTGACTTTAAGAGACTTATGGAAGAGCATGGAGAGTTTTCGAGTGCGTTGGTGATTACAATGCACAGTATATATTGTCCGGAGCCATCGGTGGAAGGGGCGGTGGATTCATCCAAGCAAGAACATAAATCTCTTTAGTTGCGGCTATGCCACATCGTTGGCGAACTTAACACTTGGCAACATGAGTACCGTTATTTGTCTGAGTGGACTTACTACTATCGGCTGAGGCCCATTATTACGCTGGAACTGGCAAACAAAATGTAAATCATTTCGTCACTCATCAGTTGATAAATGATGAGCTGGCACACAGTCTGTCACTTTCACGATGACCTCTACTTGAACTTTATATATTTGAGTATTCAACCATTGTTACACTCCCGATGGAAGCGGAGACAGGTAATGATTCGCAGATCCAATAATTGCATCGAGTGGAAGAATGATCATAGCCGAACACTCATCGTAAGCTGCAATGGGCTTGTTGCATAAATAGATCTCAGCTCTCATACGGGCTGGGCTTACTGGGCTGGCTCTCATTCAGGCTGACGGTGGTCAGCCGTCTCTATACATAGATGACGAGTATGTACATATTTGTACCGTATATATATGGCCTTGTGGCCCTCGTAGATAGTACAATCAAGCTTCTCTAGCATTCAGTATTTCAACATGATATGAGCCGGGCTATCGCTACTATCTAATTTGCACTATTTCTCTCACAATTTCTAAAACTTTAAGTCTAGTCACCCTAGCAACAGCCACATAAATATGTGTTAAAACTCAACACCATCAAAGTGCTACCTGCAATTTATAATCTCACAATGACTTTCTTGATATCTTCCTCTGAATTTGTATTTAACATGACCAAGAGGGGTGTCATTCTGAGCTCACTTACACCAACTTCAATGAATGGAAGGGGTTGGCTTTTATAATGGAGTAGCATGGTGGCAGTAGTATTATATCATATGTTGTGAGTTCCAATCCCAGTATCTGCCCTACAGAGTTAGGGGTGTATTGTGCAAGTAGGGAGGGGTGGATTAGGGGTAGCAGTGTTATGCTTATGGTGTTATAGTTCTTTGAATGGTGTTACACCATTGGCATTACAGTTCTTCAATAGCTACAGTCCCCATCGGCAAAAGCGCAAATCGACTATAAGCTGCGCTACGCGCGCACGCGCACACGCGCAGCTCATAGCAAGCTTTCCGTGGACCCCTGTACTACGTGCAGCCTATAGTCATCTATAGTCGATTCATAGAGATGTGCGCGTGGGCCTATGGAACTATATACGGCTACCTGCTAGAGATGGACCTATACCTGTCTTTACTGCCTGCAGTCTTCGCTGTTATACCGGTACTGTACACACTATCGCTGTGAGTCCGCATGAGAGCCCGCTGGCGATTGAAAGCCTGCTTGATAGCCTGCTTGAGAGAGCCGCGCTTCGGGAGGAGTAGAGTTTTCCACGGGAAGCTTTTGGCCGATGGCAAACTCTGAGTTTGTGGAAGCTTTGGCTAATAGAAGGCTCTAAGTCTGTGGAAGGTTTGATGCTAACGTTGATGTAGCCAAACTATTTGTCTAAGTGCTTCTGGTACTATGATCACCATCACCGACACCATCACCAACGCCATTATCACCATCGCCATCATCACCATCAGCCCTGGACCGAATGCGCACACATATGCCCACAATCGGTGGGAAGCGGGCAGCAGATTCCGCTGGAAAATCTGAGTCGGAGATCTGCTCTCCCCACGATCCAATTGTCTACCTTTCCTGCAGAATGTAAGGCTGCAATTGTCAACACCATGACCATGAGGCATCGTGAGATCTCGTCGCGGCAGTGTTCCTAAGCGGCTCGGCCTCCATTCTGAAAGCCTGCGCTAAGGGTGGCCCGGCCCGGCCTGGGTCAGAAGCCGCCCGGCCTGCACGTGATTTCAAAAGCCTGCATCGGCCTGCATAAGCCTTGGTCTGGTTGATGGATGGAATACGGCAATGGCAGGGCTACGATGATTGAGTTGGATATGGTTTATGTTTCGTACTTTGGAGACTTTCTTAGTAAGGCAACAGAGAATCTTTCGAACAAAATATTCTGTTTAGGCTTAGTCCGCCAAGAAAAGCCGCCCGGCCGCTAAGAAAAGCCGCCAGGCCGGCCCGGCCCTCATTTGAGAGCCGCCGCTAAGGCCGGCCCGGCCGCTTAGGAACACTACGTCGCGGTGGCCGCGCTAATAATAAGGTTCAGACTATGATATCGACCGACGTCATGATTTCGGCCGCCGCCACCCGCCACCCGCCTCCTGGTGCCTGGCGCCTGCAACTCAGCAAGTCTCAGGATCGAGCACCCAGGAGCATACATAGGAGCATATAGTCAAGTGAGATTGGGAATGTCTTGCCTCTGGAGAGTGTACTTGGGAGCGTGCTCAGGAGTGGGCTTGAGAACGTTTTGAGAGCTTACTTGGGAGCGTACAGTCAAGCAGGCTGTAAGTGTGTCATCAAGTTCAATTAGGAGCGTCCTTTGCGAGCATGCTCGGGAGTGTACTTGAGAACGTACTCGGAGGTGTACCTGGGGGCGTACTCGGAGTATACTTGGGAGCATCTTGAGAGCTTACTTGGGAGCGTATAGCCAAGCAGGCTGGGAGTGTGTCATCGAGTGCAATTGGGAGTGTATTTGAGAGTGTACTGGGGAGTGTGCTTGAGAGCGTTTTGAGAGCTTACTTAGGAGCATATAGTCAAGCAGGCTGGGAGTGTCATCGAGTGCAATTGGGAGTGTACTTGAGAGCGTGCTCAGGAGTGTGCTTGAGAGCGTCTTGAGAGCTTACTTGGAAGCGTGCAATGAAGTGCATTTGGCAGTTTTGTTGAATGCAGCATGATGTATAGTATCAAGCGCACATAATCGCATGCGTATCATAGTAATCTAGTCAATGCGCAGGTCCATAGGACCTCATAGTGCCACGCATCAAATATGCTATGGATTACCGTCGCAGAAACAGCTTCTCTATGAGTTACGCATCGCATAAGGTCATTTTTCCCGGTGCCAGTATGATCAATGATTATGCTGAAAGTCCAGATCAAGTATTGTTACTGATGTACATGGGCCCAAGGTCTAGGGTTCATGAATACTCTTTTAGACTTCACACTTTGTTCTATTATCTTGAACTATCAGACCAGTTGTTGTTGCATAAACCTGACCGAGCTGAGCTTCAGCTGAGCTGATGTCAAGGCACACAGCCGGTAGGGCATAAGGCACCCAACTACCTTGTATATATCTCGAGTCTTTCTCCTGCTCTCCAGTCTCTGTATCTTAAGTCTATTCACACGGTTCTCCCCTTACATATTTCAACAGTTGTAGTAGTATGAAGTGACGATAGTCTATTCTTTGTCTAAGCGAGCGATGCCTATTCTCCCGCTGATCCACTCACGTCATGGATACGCATGTATCCCTTTCTGGCCTGTGCGCTCCGCAGAGTCGCACCTTATGTCAACCTATCCTCTCTCTCCACATTAAATCCCTCCTAAAAAGTTCGAGATACTTCTCGAAAACAAAAGATAAACCCACTTGTCATCGACTTCACGACCTTAGCCCTTCCTTTTCCGTTTAACTTTCGTTTCCCCCAATCTGTGTTGTTTTTTGTAGTCATCAAGCATTTGCTCTGCATGTGAGAGGTTGGTGGCTGGTTCCCAGGTCATTTCGTCGTTGTCATAGCCTTCCCATTTGATTTGATATTTCTAGCCGCATTTGATGCTCGGTGCCTGCTTATGCTCGGTAATAGCTTCCACGACATACGAACACTGAGTCGTGCCATCTTTATCTCTTCCAGTTCAAACGGAAGGAGGAGGAGACTTTTCTCACTTTCGATCTGCGGTGTACTTCTTGAGTCTGCTGATGTTTACTGTATCATTGATCGTCAGATCTGCCGGTAATTCCAATTCGGCTGCATTTGGCCCACGGAATTTAATGATCTTGTAGGGTCCAGCCCATAGGTGTTGCAACTTTTGCCGAGAAAGATCTTGGTTCGCGTATGTTGTCAGCAGGTCTCTAGTACTCAACATCACAAAGTCTTCGACTTGAAGGGTGCATGGCGTTCAGCTCCTGTTTGCTTCTGCCATCTGGCTATCTTGTGCTTTGTGAAGGTGGTCCTGGGCATCTAGTAACGAGGCCAGTAATTGTTCAATGAACGCTGCGCCGTCCAGGCTCCGCATTTCGTCATGCTGCTTTTGGTTCGCCATGAAGTCTAATGAAATAGATGGTGTGTATTCTAGGTCCAGTTCAAATGGGCTTCGATCGGTGGATGAGTGCATAGACATGTTGTATACATATTCGGCAAGTGGAAGCATCAGACCTCCCAACGGTGGAAACCAGTTGGGTTTCCGAGGGGAAACTGCACTGCACCAACTACTGGACTGTTCAAACTGCACTGCATGCTAAACCAGTGCAATGAACTGGTTGACAACTGGTTCAACTGTATATATTCGGTTCAACTATCTAACTGGTTTGAACCAGTGTACAGTACATACGACCATGAATTTTCCTTCGCCAGCTCTAACCCTTGCCCACTCTGGCGATTTGAAAGGTGTGTGGAGATATCCCCAGTGATGTCCTTCTCGTTGCCCTTCAAAAGCTTCTCAGAGGAATCTCTCGAAGAAGACGGTTTTGGCTCGAGGAGCGTAGGCAGAGGATGGGAGTGTCAAAGGTTACCCGGCAGAGAAAAAAAAGAGGAATATACTAAGTTAGTGGATTTGCAGATTATCGAGAACATAAGTAATAGGTAGCATAACCATCGAGATCATTTGGAATGGGTGGTAAAGAACCATTGAGAAGTGGAATGGTAATGGGTGGCACACTAACTAACCAGCAGTGAACCAGTGGATTTTGAACTTACAAACTGCACTGCACTGCACTGTGAGCCTCCACCCACTGCACTGCACTGCCAAGAACTAACTATATACCGCACTGGTTAACCCTTTACAAACAGTGCACTGGTTCAACCGTTGGGAGGTCTGGGAAGCATGGTGTCCCACTGGTCTTGATGGTGAGTGGCGAAAGCCTGTAGATACTGGTTGACCTGCTTATTCTAGATATCTGACAGTCCATCTGTTTGTGGGTGAAACGCTGTTGACATGAGCAGCTTAGTCTGTAACCTCTTACTCACTTTCGCCCAGAAATCCGACATAAAATGCTTGTCTCTGTCGCTAACGATCTCTCGGGGGACACCATGAAGTCATATGATAGCCTCTAAAAATAACTGTGCAAATCCCGTGGCGTCAATGGTCTTAGTGTAGGGCATCCAATGGGCTCGTTTGGAGAAGTGGTCCACAAAGGTTACAATGCAATCGTTTCCTCTCAAAGTTGTTGGCACGTCAGTAAAGAATTCTACCCCCATGCGCTCCCAGCGGTGTCATGCAACTGGTAGTGGTTTTAGCAAGCCCACTACTTTCCCAGTCCATTGATTAACTTGCGTGCACGTGTTGCAGCCTTTTGTGTAGTCTTGCACTCCTTTCCACATCCCTGGCCAGAAGAAGCGCTGTCTCATCGCCATATATGTTTTTGCTGCTCATCCATGGATTCTGGTAAAGTCTCCAAAGCTTCAATAAAGCCGACATCTGAGTATATCTGGCTTTGCTCACATATATGATCTAGTTGGTATGAAACCCATAAGAACATTCCACTGGCGCGACTGCACAAAGACTCGATGACGCGTGCCTCTAAGTCAGGATTATTCAGTACCAGATGTCCCTCGTTCTTCCGTTCTTGGATTTCGTGCTTGACAAAACTGTCGATATCGTGCTGAACTTTCTCAGCAGCAACTTCGACTTTTGGGGTTGTTGGAAATGCTCTTTGGATATCATGTTCTCGTCGACTGGTAACGAAGAGTTTGATACAGCAGCTGCTGCGCCCTACATTACAGACAAGTTCTTGCAGGAATTTCATATAATCTGCTCTCTGTTCGCATTCGTCCAGAGCGTCAAATATGACAAATAGAGCGTCAAAATAGGCCACAATAGAGCGAAAGACTTCGCACAGCGTCGAAAAGTTGGGGGTACGGGCATCTCGGGAGTGTGTGGTGTATAAGTCCTTCAGAGGACGAAATAGCTCTTCTCTCTGTCTTGCCAGCTGAAGCACAAAGCTTGCTAAAAATGCTGTTGGATCTTTTGAGGTCTTGGGGTCTTTGTAGCTGCAGTATGCGAAGGTAACGCCGGTGCTCTGAGATGTTGGATACCGCAAAGAGATGTCTTCAACGACGATGGACCTGATATCATTAGCATATGAAGAGACATTGGCATTGAGGACATGACACGTTTGCCCACATACGCCAAGATCGTCTTGCCAACCCCCGCTGTGTGGTCTGTCAGCGGAAACCACAGGATATTGAGTTGAATATATACTCACGATTCCCGTGGCACCACAAAAGTTTGGAATCTTTAGACTCTAACCAATCTTTGTAATTTTCGGTCTCCAATAGCCAGGATCCCGTATCTTCATGTCGTTTGGAAAAGTTCTGCCTGTGAATATCCTCGAAATCATTAGCGCTAAGAAATCTCAAGATATCTCCACGCTTTTTGTCTGTCAACCGTCAGCCAATAAACCATCGGGAAGGTTAGCACGTCAAAATTTACCGCGCTCATCCTTGTCATTTATCGCCTGCCGCTCATGTTCTAGATCCTGGGCCTCAACTGATTCGACGGTTTGCAAGATAGTAGCATTTTCAAGGAACTTCTTCTCAATATCGTGAAAGCGACTCGTATACAGATCCCACATAGTTCTGAGAAATATCCTAACAGATGCCTTCTGATCTACAGCGATATTTTAGGACAGCTAGCACACAGAGCGGGGGCAGCGTACGGGGTCTATATCCATCTTCAAAAAGCTTTCTTGTCTCATGACATAGCTCTAATAAATCGACGTAGGTTCTCATTAAGGCCTGGAATTTGTGTTGAAGTGAGACAAGCACGCTCAGTATATGATCTTGTACTCACATTCTTGGACTCGGCAAACGGGTCTCTACCATCGGGAGCGGTGTTGGCGTACTCTTTGTCATGGATCAACTTCGCGTATTTCGCGATGTATGGTAGGTGCTTTTGTATTCGCTCTATCATAGATGTAAACTGCTCGAAAAAGTTTGCAAGCTTAAGGGCAATCTAAAACCACACAGGTCAACACAAGGTACTAATTGTGATTTCCGTGTACGTAGGCGGATACATACATCCAAAATACACCGAAGTCCTCCAACGACCAAGGACGATATTTCAGGACTATGTTGAATGCAAATACTCGTTGCTCCCATAAATTGGTCAATCGCTTGAAGAGTTTTCTGGGTACGATCTGCGAGCTTTCTCGCACGACTCTTCTGTGCGTGCTTTTCATCTAGTTGCGCGACACGATCTATCAGGGCACCCGGAGATGCCGGGTTGGTTCCATAGCTGCGAAATAACTGGCAAACATCTTCAGGTGGAAATTTTGATCTGTGTAACTCGAGAGCCTTCAACCATGTATCGTCTTGGACCCTGTCAAAGAATATCACCTTAGCTATGTCCCTCAAATAAAAGAGAAGGATTCTTCTCACGGTATCGCATCTGGGTTTTGTGTCTGTGTTCCATTAGGTTCAGTATCTTCATCTTTCCTGTCGGATTTCTGGGCAGCAGAGCTCCCTGGCACAACCCCTGGGATGCAGATACTTGATACGCTAGGAGTTTTTGTTGGTATCTCGCTGGGTTCATAAGTCTCATCATGCTTATCGGTTTTCTGCGCCGCCGTGCTCTGGGACACTCGCGACATTTCCCCCGAAATGCGGATTGTTGGTACCTCATTTAGAGCAAGAGCTGTGTCTCCTACTTCGGTTTTCTGTGCAACAACACCCTCGAGCCCGACTGCAGTACCCTCTGCACCTATATTCGGAGTGTGGGCCCTCGACTCGCTGGATGATGGTGCTCGAGATGACTTCGGGGTTCTCCGCCCGAAGGATAGGAACTTTGTCTCCCCGATGGTTGAGACTTTGTCGTGAATTCGGCGCCCTTTCGCAAGGATTCTGGCCCCGAGTGATGATTGTCCCTCCCGATCTGCATTTTTCTTATTTGGCGCCATGTTCTGCCGGATGTTGGGTGAGAGTTGGCTCCGTGAGGCTCCCTTGTGCTGCAGAATGAGGGGTCCTGTGGTTGTACATTGGAATTGAGGTAGTACAAAAAGTAATTGGAACGATAGAATTGGGCTACGGCATAAGTATTAGGCCACCAAAACCCTAACCCTGTAACTCATACTCTAGGCAGCTCTTCTGGATGGGGTAACTTGGGTCGTCAATGGGTGAGCAGTCACTTTGTATATCTCCACCGGTCAGGTTCAATATAGAAAGCTATGATCGACTGTGGCAAAGGCACAACTAATGAATAAGATTAACACCATGCAATACAAACATAACGCTAACCAGAAGGACATACAAACGAGACATATACCAAATGCCCTAAAATTCAATTCAATCAATCTCTCACAACCTCGTGTCTCCACTTCCAACATCCATAATCTCAAACCCCTCAATCGGAAATACAACCCTTAAAGTTCTCTCTTTCTCCCCCGGGGGCGTAACCTCCAATACAACAATCTCCCCATCTCTCTTCCTCAACACACCAAGCTGCGGGTGGTTCTTTCCCGTATCGGCCGGGGTCACTTTCACCATCTGACCGTTTTGGTTCTCTTTCGTGTCATCTTCCCTTTCCGCCTCAAGAATAGCAGCTCTTGCCTCATCACCATTCACAACGGGCGCCCTCACAACTTTTCCCATGCATTCAAGAAACCGAGATACCCACTCAAAGGTGTGTGGATATTTTCCCGCCGAGATCCCGGAACCCGCGAGTGCACCGGGGAGGTGGATCATCCACTCCAGCACCCAGAGCGCTATCATCCCATCAGCTGGCGCTATGCAGGCGGAGATCAAGAGAAACCATTAATGTCAGCAAGTGACAACCCATCCCCGCCCAGAACCCACTTTCTCCCATCTTCCAGCATTTCTTCTGTGCGTTTAAACCCCTCCTCTAGCCCTTCTAACGACTTCACGCGATTCCTCTCAACTGCTTCTGGCTGGAAAGGCTATCCCCGCATGATCAGTCCCTACTTATCTTTCCCTCAAAGTGTGTGACATACTTTCCCGCTAAAGTCCTCTCTATCCTTTCTGAAAGCCAGATCTTTCATTGTTGGCAAATCCTGTGGAATACACCCCATAGCACTTCGAAACACCCTGTCGCTCCATCTACTCCACTGCTTCGCCTCCTCCCCGCCGCCCAGAGCCCCGGATGGAAACCGCCGCTCGAGCTCGGAAAGGATCAGTGGAGTGTCGATGAAGACTGTGTTCCCGATTGCTAGGAGTGGGATGCGGCGATAGGTTATACCTAACTGCTGGGAGAGGTCGGGACGAGGGAGGGTGAGCGGTTGTGGACATTGAAAATACGGGATGGAGCGGAGGGTTAGGTAGTAGAGGATTTTGTGGGCGTAGGGGGAGAAGTGCTAGTGAAATATTTCGTTAGCATGTATTGGAGAAGAGTAGACGCGAGGGAATAGTACGTAGTGATAGAGGATTAACTTTGCAGGAAGGGAGGAAGTCATTGTTGAGGGTATGCGAGAAGATGAGATGATGTGGTGGGGTAAATAACATTTACGGGGTAGGGAACGAGGATCTGCGAATTACTGAACATGGTGCGTTAAGAATACCGAGGTTCAAGTGCCTATATCATGTGACTCAAGTGAATTTTAAGGTCACGTGAGAGTCTCTAGCTGTGTCCGTCCATTCCTGAGTCGTGCTTAGCTTGACCCAGATACAAAGTCTGAGATGAATCATGCACACCGCTAGTCAAACTGTAGTGAAAAACAAACTTGACGGATTGGTGAGCAGATGGATAAGGTATACCGGTAAGTAGAGATGATGAAAACAGGTACAGACGAATATTTAATGAGTAAGTACGGAATTGCAATCGTTATTAGGTATCGCCGGCACATAAATCCACGATATAGCCACTATTCTAGTCATGGCATGAGCAATTAGTGGACTGTCATGACACCAATATGCCCTTCGCTCACAGTTGGCTAAGCTTTACCCCAGTTTTGTGAGAAATCATGCAACTGAGAGGTCAGCATTCAGTACAGGAGAGATTGTGTCAGGTGGGATGCGAAGAAGAAGCTTAAGTGAAGGATGGTGTCGCAAGTTCCATGCTTGGAATTATTACACTTCCACCTCTACACAATCGAAGGCTATTGTATGTTGAGCTCCTCTCTCACTGCTAATAATACTGCTTTATATCTACAAAAACAGCACTCTACTACCCGCGGCTCCTCAACCTCGCACGATAGAGCGCTGTCACTCCATTACTCAAGCAAGAACATCCTTATCTTCACCCATATGGGGTCCCGAGTCGGTATTCTCTCATGTATCTTGCAACCCCATACAGGCACAAAATCTCCACAACCCAAATCGTCATGCTTGCCAGGAAACCCTCTCGACCAGTGGATCAACCGGCGGCAAAGCCTACCGAAACACTATCTGCATTGGGATTCCGAACAAAGAACCTCGACGTATTGTACTTATTGACCTTGAGTAACACCGCACAGGCTCTGCACGAGGGTTTACTGACGCATAGATAACTTATTAGTGGTGTATATTTCTTCGTCCTAGGTGCTGTGTTGAAATGGCGTACCAATGGCATTCGACATGAACAGGAGCCTGGACGGAATCACTAACTTAAGCTGCGCCAGCATAATAATCCCATCGAGGAGGATATTCTTAGCAATCTCCGAGTCGTGTTTGTGGAGGGAGTCTGTAACCAACTTCTCCTATACTCCGGCAGCGGGATAAGTTGGTTGAGCAAGTAAACTAGCGGTGTGGCGCTCGTTAGCCTCTTCGTCGGACTAATCGGCAGCAGCTGTTGCAACGCAACGAACTGAGCTGGAAGGCGTGACATTATGGCAGGTTTCAGCGTGGGGGCGGGTTGTAAGGTGAGGTTGCGTTAACCAATGGCGTCGGGATGTTCGAGCCCGATCTGTATTTACTAGTCCATATCAGGTTGGTGGTAATACTTCCGATACAAGATTCTTATCGATAACTTTATTGCAACTTCTACGCGTCTAATACAATCATTATCCAAACCTAATTGTATCTCTCCATCGTCTCTCATTTTTTCCTTACTTACCGGCGGGACATACCAGGACCCGAATGATATGGCGTGAGTAGTTGAGGTGTTTAGGTTTCTGTTAACGGGCGAACGGAATCGGAGATCGGAAAGCTCGGGTAAGCCGATACGTTTTCTCAATTCGGGTCGGACGGTAGGCTGCTCATGTACATAGCATCCGACAACCCAAAATCCCTCTGGCATTGGTCAATCCCGAAAATCCCTCTAGCAAATCTCGCATCCACTCAGATGTTTGACCATATAGTAACTTTGTAATTTAGCGCGAGTTGGCCACCATGGGAGCCAATAGTTCATGCAGGAATATCATAGTTTCAAGGTTTCTGCCTGAGCTATGAGCTTGGGATTGTCCATTTATCCACATCACAATACCAGGGTTTCTGAATGATTTTAGGTGCTTAGATGCATTTTGGATTCATTGACATACAGAGAATGAGAATACACAACTAGGCACTCAGACTCTTCCATCTCCTTCTCGGCAATCTTGTACGCCACTCTCATCCTCCAGCTTCTCCTTCTCCTTGTCCTAGGCTTTGCGTTTTTTTCGTCATCACCATTGCCCTCAATCAGCCACAGCTTCAGAAACTTTAGAGCCGTATCGTTCCAATTTATACTCAGCTTCAGCATATGCGAGGGCAGTGTTCAACCTAGTCCTTTGAAGGGACCCACGCGTCACATCTGAACTAAGCTAAAGGGCCACAGCCAACGACAACAAGAAAAACACAGTGGAACCTATGAACAAGCTAAGTAGCACCAGTTAGTTACTCCACCATTGCTTTGATGATTGCATGTATAGCCCACATGATAATGACACTGTCGGTCGACCGGCGATTTACCGGCTACAAACGGGCTAAATCTGGCAGTGCTCAAAAAAGCCACCGGCAACCAGGTATCCATTTCAAAAGCCGGCGGTACTTGTGAATGCCTGTGAATGACCGCGGAATTTATCCACATGAATGCCGGCGGTATTCGTAAATGCCTGTGGATATTTACAAATGCCGGCGGTATTTATAAACCCATGTGAATACCGGCGCGGCGGCATTTACAACGTTTATAAATTACCAAATGAAACGCCGCCAATTCTTAATCCAGCCCAGCAGTATATCAGAATCCCGTAAACCGGCCAAATTTCTGTCATGCCGCGCCCGTTTGGCCGCTAGGAAACACTGGATACGACAGGATTTGTTCTGCTCCCGTTTAGTTTAGATAGAATCCTCCGAGTCGAAAGGGGCGGGAATTGTGACAACAATCTTCGAAGCTGGGCAAGCAGGAAAGATAGTATATACTGAAATATTCAACCAACCCGCCGTTGCGTATTTCAATATCATCCACCGTGAGTATGGTAGGAAGTAAGGGTGCAGAGTGCGAGTGGAAGAAGTTGTTGTCTAATCTGGTACTCACAAGTGCAGCGGGCTCGGATTAGTTGTCTAGTTGTGACAGGAAGTGGGGATGGAGAAAGCTGTGCCGTCGGGTTTGTAGGGAGGTATTAAGTAAGTCAAGTGAATGCGAGGCATAATTGTAGAAAAGAACTTGCTTAAGAACTTACTTAAATATCTAGGTAAGTACCTAATAGTACCTTCTTACATAGGGCGGGGGTACCATTCCCAGAATTAACGCAGAAACGACTATCATCATCATACCGCCGCATTCGCTACCTTCACTGTGCACCATACCAATAGTTGTAATTTACAGGAAACTCGAGCGAGCAAGCGCCCAGGAATGAGCAGGGTGAACCATTGGGTAAACCAGGAAAGGTGTCCCAATGATCTGGTGAAACAGACCTGCACCGGGCAAGTTTTGTACAGCCTCGCAGACATCACCATCGTGCATTCCAGGACTCACATCATGATGCTGTCCAGGCACCCTCACAATTCCGTACCACTGTACCAAGTTTCCCGCTTCTGTAATACAAGGCGCTCTTCAATTTTAAACCACATAGGGCAGCATAGTTGAAGATCTTTGGGGACTAAGCTGATAAAGCTCTTTGAGGGACAACCAGGGATTAGGCAAGCAACTACTTGAGTTGCGGAATCGATGTCCTACTCAGCTCTACTCCAGACTCAACAGATTCGATCAGATTATCACAATCGCAGGCGGCACAGCAAACTCTTTTCTGGGAGATCATAGGGTGTAGTCATGGTTTTCCACCGTGACCGGGGAGAATAAGAGGATATACATTCGCCACAACGGAGGCTGCGGAGGCATGAACTAAGGTGCTATGTTTGGTAGCTACATACTTAAGTATGTTATAGAGTCTCGTACCAGTCATGCAGATCAACGACCGCAGCGAGCCTGCGCTCATCATCCGTTCCCCGCGAGAGCAACCGTTTATCATATACTGGTCCAACGTATAAGGTTCAAATGTCATCTGTCGTTACCATCCCGGTACGAATGATGTAACTATCGTTGCTCGTCGCCCCACACATGAGTGCTTCGAATCCTAGTGAGCGTTTGTCAGGGGCTGCATGTGACTAAACCTAAAATTTTGGCTTTTCCGAAATCTTAGGATTTGTTCACGTGCATACCGGAACCACAATGTATCGCTTTCAATCTCCGAAAGCGACGATAAATGCTTGAGTGTACAGAACTAGAATATTCGCTGTTGGATGGTTTGGATGCGGTGTGGCGTAGAATGATAAATAGCCGGCGGCGAGTCTTAAGACACTTCCCCGTACCTGTCGTCCCTGTTCGGCCTTAGATGGAATCAATCGCGGCGCGACTCCCCGTTGTCGTTACTCCCAGTCACGTACAGAAGCTTATTCGCTTCATTAATTGCAGCGAAGGCGTCCTCTCTTCCCCAAAATCAAGGATATCAATAAATGAATCTGTTTGACCTTTTGTCAGCTCTTTCTGTTCATGGATGTGTCGACAGCCGAAGCCTTGCAGAAAGTCTCTCAGAATTGCAGAGTATGATTTACCACCGACGATGGTGGAAATTTCATCAATTAGCAGCAAGCTAGATATTGACAGTTGGGGTGAAATGCCGGGTAAATTGAGGCTAGGGCATTGTATGACGTATAAATGGCAGGATTGAGTGAGGCTTAAGTACGGACTCGGTACGGGCTGAGCCGCTGAGCTCCACATTCGTTTTTGTGACATACGCTAAATTTCTCTGTTGGCCAACGGGTCGATCTATAGGCAAAGCAGTCAACCGTCTGGTCTATGGGTTGACCTGTTGGCAAATGGGACTATGGGCCAACCCATTGGCAAAGCGAGCAACTCTTTGGCCTATGGGTCAACCCAATAGCCAACAGGATGGCTCGCATTGACTCCTACAGGGCGTTCGGCTTCTCCTTCAGAAAAATCAGCCAATTTTTGTACTCGTTACTTTTCCAGTAGTCTGGGGATGGTCCGGTCCGGTCCGGTCCGATCCCAGACTAAGCCCTACCTCAGACTAGACCAGTACTGCGAAAAATTATGTCGTAGTCCAATTCAGACCGGACTGGTGGAATCATTGGTTGGCATATCGGTTAACCTATTCACCAAGATGACGAGTTAGCATAAGGTCGGAATATGTACTATTCTCCGTTGCTTCCTCTTTTAGCCTAAGCCTACTCAACCACCAACCAATCCTCCCCCCCAACTACACCTCGTGCTCAGGAACTTTCAACGCCACGAACCTCCGCAGCACGGTCTTTTATGAGCATATGGCTTGTATGACTCAGTATGAGGATCGTGGCTTGTATCAGGATACAGGATAGATAAGTGCGTATGCACACGCATATGGAAGATCGTATGCGGCCCTTTGGGGCTCGATTAGATAACACAATCAACCATCAAAAGTAACATTGCCGAAAAAAAAAGTATTCAAGAAAATATCGTCGTATGGTTTCCTCAGTACCTGAATATCTCATTTAAGCAACTACCCCAAGTCCGTCCTATGCACATATATTGCGACCGAAGCAATGCAGCTTAAGAATATTGGCATGTCGTCAGTTGTTGCTTAAGAAAGATTTTCGATAAAAACAGCTCACATTTAGAAGTTAAAACAACTTGTGACATAGCTCTCCAACTCCTCAATTTCCGTCCTCAACGCATTGATGTTTGAGTCATCCGAGTTGTCCATCGTCACTGAGTCCTGATAAGTATTGAAGCAACGTTCGACGATCTTTCTATACGGACGTCCCATCTGCATCGTAATGGTTCGCAGAGCAGGTTTGAGCATCTGAGGATACTCAAAGTGCTCGGTGTCAGCGTCGCCAATTTCCAGAAGCATCATACCCAAGGCGTAGACATCAGTGTTGCTAGGAAGGACAATGTAGTCCGAGTTGAACGTGGTCGAGATGTGAGGTTTCCAGGATGCAGGTTGAGATGATTCTTCATATTCGGCAAAGAACTTGATCGTCCGCGTTGACCATCCTTTTGTCCAAGGTGAGCTGTGCAGGGATATGGCAGCTTTCCCGAGCTTAGCAGACAATATGAGGCGATCATAGTGCGTCACTCCACGTTTATCTTCGATAAGATCGTGCAACGACAGTGCTGTGCAGCCCGTGGTAGTATATTTCTGCGAGTTACGGACTCGCTTTACCAAAAAGTTATCCAGCAGGTAGCTAACCTGGTCCTGCGAGCTCCCGAATAGTGTATCGCAAAGGTTGCCGGTACACAGTTGTGAAGACTTGCCCTTATCGTTCGTCAGGTCATTCATAATCTCCAAAAAGAGGTCGCCGGAGGTCTTCGGAGAAGGGTTGACCGAGACTCTGGTCTCGCTAACGTTGGATGATGTTACGAGCATGGAGAATCCAATTGTCCTGCTCGGATCCAATTGGCTGCAGGAATGTGATTCTAGGCGAAGATACAGAAGATGACACTTGCAGAGTGGTGCTTTTGCTAGCGCACGATATAGCATCGTCGACAAGGACGATTGTTGGACTGTCTCTTCCGGAGGATCTTCGGCCTTGTCGGGACGGAATTCAGGGTTTATTACTGTGGTGCTCGTGGGTGTTTCGGTGGCCTTTGGCGGGGATGTAGGAATTGCAGACGCAATACTCGGCTGTTGTTGTGCAGGCATGACTATGTGGTCTGTTGGCTTGCGATCCAGAATACCAAGACATCGTTCAAGTAGCGAGTTTTGTTCTCTCAACCCCTCGAGGAGTTCCTTCAGCCTTCCATAAGTTCCCTTCGAAAATAGTTTCATCTTTCGGCGGGCAGACAGTTGATGAATTGGAGAAGAGGGGCTGGCTCTACCATAGAGACTAAGGTTGATCTTCATTAATTAATAATGGGGTTGGCGGGAGGTCTAGTATATAACGTACAGTATGGAGGGCCAAAGTATGGATCGGCGAAGCCCTGCCGATATTACCTGCTTTAGGAGGCGGACCAAGTTGCCCCAAAATGGCCGATATTTTCTCCAGTACGTCATTGGTGCATCTCATGTAACCTTCGATTGGTACTGATAAGTCCCCCAATCCGGCCTCGATCTCTTTGTGGAGCATCTCATCTTGTATATTCTGTCCAAGCTTCAACAGTCTTCTCCGGTCCTCATCGACCAGGTCGCAAAGAATTCGGTCGACAAAGATGCCAAACATTTTCTCTTCCAGTGATATTTTCGTCAGAACATTTGAAAGTTTGCAGTCCAATTCCCGATAGTCCCCGACAGCACGGTTGACCCCGATATATGCTTTGGCAATCAACAAGATAAGTCCTGGAATTCCGATTGCAAACCCTACGCCTTCCATTACTGGTAGTTGTATACTAGTAACACGCAACCCGATATATCCAACTTGATGATAAGGTTCGGTCAACAGTCAGTCCCCACAACAGAGATAGTTGGCATCCAAGCAAGATTGTAAAGTCTGTCGTCTGTCGATGTTGCAAGAGGCAAGTTAAATGCGGGGACGATCGATATGCGGCTGATAGTTGTGCGACATATATGTTCCGACCGATACGCGAACTTTGCCCGTTCGCGAACTGGATGGGCCAGTTTGCGAATTTTGACCGGTTCGCGAACTGGGGATCCAGCATGCAACCTTGCCAAAGTACGAGATTTAATC
>Ga0307514_10000605_pt1 | contig 66775 bp, 58 predicted proteins | sample 16_EM_MG_FD_203088 | JGI IMG/M metagenome (GOLD analysis project Ga0307514, IMG submission 203088) | Populus trichocarpa ectomycorrhiza microbial communities from riparian zone in the Pacific Northwest, United States - 16_EM | ecosystem: Host-associated > Plants > Roots > Unclassified | place...
AGCGTGACCCGCGCGTCGGTCAACGGCCGGCGATCGGCGCCCGCCCGCACGGTGCCTCGAAGTACTGCCCCCGGCCACAACGCCACGTCCAGACGGGCGAGTCGAGGGCCGAACACTCGCACCGGGAGAGCGGCGGGCCGGAATCCCGCCGCGTTCACGATCACGGTGACCTCACCCTGCGGCAGCTCTCCGAACGCGAACGCACCTGCCGCGTCGGTCGTTTCGGCGGCCAGTGCCTCTCCCCGCGCATCCGTCACCGCCACCGTCGCACCCTGCACGGGCACCCCGTCTCCTGCGGTGACAACCGTGCCGGCCAACCCGCTGTTCGCGGGCAGCAGGACGTCGTGCGACAACGGCTCCTCCCCCACCACCACGGTGGACGCCTGCGGTTGGTGGCCCTGGGCCGACGCGATCAGCACGTACGATCCCACGTTCGGTGCGTCCAGACGGTAGCCCCCTCCGGGATGCGCCACGGCCCGGTCCAGCTGTCGCCCGCCCAGTGAGATCAGCGTCAGCGTGGCTCCTTCGACGGCGTCCCCTCCCGTCTCGAGTACCCGGCCGTACAGGGCAGGACCCCGTGCATCGTCAGAGACGAACGTGTCGCCACCGTTTGCGGAGCCGACCGCGCCCGGCCGCTTCCCGGGCTCGCCCGGCCGCCCCCGAGCATGGGCACCGACCAGCACCGGCTCCGGCACGAACTCGGACTCGACGGAAGGCCCGGCGTCCTCGGGTGCCACCTGATCCGCAGAGCTGGCAACAGGTGTCATGGTGTGCTGTGGAGTCCGCAGCAGTACCGCGCCGACGAGTGCGGCGACCAGGGCCAGACATGCAGCCACGATCAGGCACAGGTAGAGGCCGTCAAGGAATGCCTCACCCAACGCGCCCATGGCCCGGCCGGTGTCCTGGCCGAGGTTCACGCGGGCCGCCGCTCCCAGACCGCCCGCGTCCACTGCGTCGGTGATCCGGTGGGCCGCCGGCCCGGTGAGGCCGACGTCGCGCAGGTGGCCCGGCAGGGTGTCGGCGCTCTTCGTCGTCAGCAGGGTGCCCAGCACGGCCGGGCCGAGCACGCCGCCGACCTGCCGGAAGGCGTTGTTGCCCGCCGCCGCCATACCGGCCAGGTGGTGCGGCACCGCCGCGACCGCCGTGGCGGTCATCGGGGTGATCACCAGGCCTAGACCGAGACCGAGCAGGCCCAGCCGCCAGGCCAGCGGGCCGAAACCGGTCCCGGCGTCGATCGCGGTCAGGGACAACAGCGACCCTGCGGTGATCAGCAGGCCGGTCGTGATCATGGATCGGGGCGGGATCCGGTGCATGAGGCGGCCCGCCAGTGCTCCCACGACCAGGGACATCACGCTGACGACCAGCAGCCGGTACCCCGCATGCAGGGTGTCGAGGCGCTGCACCATGCCGAGGTAGAGACTGAGGACGAAGAAGAAACCGATCAGCCCCAGAAACGTGATCATGGCGATCAGAGCCGTAGCGCTGAAGGCCGCGCTACGGAAGAGCGACAGGTCGAGCATCGGGCCGGCGCTGCGCAGCTCGACCAGGACGAAGGCGATGGCGCCGACCACGGCCAGCGACAGGGCCGCGATCACCCGACCCTCGGTGAACGACGCGGCACCGCCCTCGATGACGCCGTAGACCAGCGCGCTGATCGTCACCGCCGCGGTGATCTGGCCGGGCCAGTCCAGCCGACGCTCACCGGGCGCGCGGGAGTCCGTCACCAAGGGCGCCGCGACCGCCAGGGTGATGGCCGCCACCGGTATGGCCGGCAGGAAGATCCAGCGCCAGGTGGTGTGGTCGAGGATCACACCGGCGATCAAGGGGCCGACAGCCAGCGCGGCCATGAGAGACGCCGCCCAGAGCCCGACGAACGTGCCACGTTTGCGCGGGTCGGGAACGGCATGACTGATCAGCGCCAGTGTCGACGGCAGCAACGCGGCCGCGCCCAGCCCGGCGCACGCCTGACCGACCCACAGAACCTCGATCGACTGCGCCGACAGTGCGATCACGGCTCCCGCGCCTGCCAACGCGAGGCCTGTCAGGTACACCTTCTTGCGGCCGTGTACGTCACCGAAGACCCCGGCGGTCAGGATGAAAGCGGCCATGGGGAGCTGGAACGCGGACGAGACCCAGGTCAGTTGGGAGGTCGACGCGTGCAACGCGCTCTGGATGGTGGGCAGGCTCACCGAGACGGTGGTCACCGGCAGATAGGCGACGAACATCCCGAGACAGGCCATGACCACTGTGGCCACCTGCCGTTCTCGTGGCTCGTTCACCGATGGCGCGACGTTCACGAAACTCTCCCTTGTGGCGCGGCGGGGCCGCACTCTGCTGACACCTCGACACCTTCCGGCCACTCCTGCCTCCCGAGCCAGCCACAGCCGCCAGAACCCGGAAAACCGACATCCGGAGCGGCCTTGCGAGGGATTTCCGACGAGCCAACGGCTTTGGAACGCAGCGCGGGCAAGCGTTCGCCCTGGCTCCGGCCCTCCCAGGAATTTCGATCACAGCGGGCGACGACGAGCGTCACCCCAAGGTCGCTGCTGCCGGCAGCTGCGTACCGCGGTCGTGGTACAGGCAGTGACCGCCGCAGGGCGACGCAGAGACCGACCCCGTTGCACGAGCCTTGAGGCCTAAAGCAACCCGGAGGTGGATTGTGATCGAGGTGAACAACCTCAGTAAGCGGTACGGGGACAAGCTCGCGGTCGACGCGCTGAGCTTCACCGTGCGCCCTGGAGTGGTGACCGGATTTCTCGGGCCCAATGGGGCGGGCAAGTCGACGACCATGCGGATGGTCATGGGGCTGGACCGGCCGTCGTCCGGAACCGTCCGCGTCAACGGCCGCCCCTACGAGCAGCACAAGGCCCCGCTGCAGGAGATCGGGGCACTGCTGGAGGCGAAGGCGATCCACCCTGGACGCTCGGCGTACAACCACCTGCTCGCGCTGGCCGCGAGCAACGGCATCGGCAAGCAGCGGGTGCTGGAAGTGATCGACATGGTCGGCCTGACGGAGGTGGCCCGCAAGCGGGCGGGCGGCTTCTCGCTGGGCATGGGCCAGCGGCTGGGCATCGCCTCGGCCCTGCTCGGCGACCCGCACATCGTCATGCTGGACGAGCCGGTGAACGGCCTCGACCCCGAAGGCGTGCTGTGGATCCGCAACCTCCTCAAAGACCTCGCGGACCAGGGGCGGACCGTCTTCGTCTCCTCCCACCTGATGACCGAGATGGCGTTGATCGCCGAGGACCTCATCGTGATCGGGCGCGGCCGGCTGCTGTCCGCGGGGCCGCTCGCCGACTTCATCGCCCAGTCCGCCGGTCGGAGCGTGCGGGTGCAGTCGCCGCAGGCCGCGTCCCTGCGTGACCTTCTGCTGGGGGACGGCGTCTCGGTCAGCAGCAGCCGGCCCGGCGTGCTGGACGTCCAGGGGCTGGAGGCCGCCGAGATCGGCGAACGCGCCGCGGCCGCCGGGCTGGTGCTGCACGAGTTGTTCGTTCAGGAGGCGTCGCTGGAGGAGGCGTTCATGGAGCTGACCCGCGACTCCGTCGAATACCACGCCACCACCGCCGAGTTCGCCACCGTCGGAAGGACGAACCGATGAGCACCACCGCCCTCGACACCCAGGACGCACAGGACTCACGGAAGACGACCGGGACCGCCGGTCGGCACGCGGGCGGTCAGCAGGTCACCTTTCCGCGGGTCGTCCACATGGAATGGATCAAGCTGCGGTCGCTGCGCTCGACGCTCTACACGCTGGCGATCACCGTGGCCCTGGTCATCGGCTTCGGGCTGCTGTTCAGCAGTGTGGTCGGTTCGGGAGACGGCCCGGGAGAGGATGACTTCGGTGACCCGACCTCGATCAGCCTGGGCGGGGTGATGCTCGCCGCGCTGGCCGTCGCGGTGCTCGGGGTGCTGATGAGCGCCGGCGAATACGCCACCGGATCCATCCGCGCCACGCTGGCCGCGGTCCCCTCACGCCTGCCGGTGCTGTGGGGCAAGGTGACCGTCTTCGCCGTGGTGAGCTTCGCCCTCATGCTCGTCGCGGTCCTGGGGGCCTTCCTGGCCGGTCAGTCGGTCATGTCCTCCCGCGGTCTGGACACCACCTCGCTCTCCGATCCAGGAGTGTTCCGGGCGCTGGCCGGCGCGGCGGTCTACCTCACCGGTGCCGGGCTGATCGGACTGGCGGTCGGCGTCCTGCTGCGCAACACCGCCGGAGCGATCACCCTCGTGGTGGGCGCGCTGTTCGTGGTGCCCGGCCTGATCCAGTTGCTCCCGAGCAGTTGGAACGACGCCATCGGCCCCTACCTGCCGTCGAACGCCGCGAACGCGGTCATGACGGTGCGGACGGCCAGTGACTCGCTGTCACCCGGGTCCGGGCTGATGGTGTTCGCCAGCTACATCGTCGTGCTCCTGGCCGGCGCGGCCGTACTGTTCAAGCGACGCGACGCGTGACGCCGGTTGCCGCGGTCACTGCGTCGACCCGCTCGTACAACTTGCACTAAGGAACGGTGAAGCCGTGATCGGACCGGCGTCGCTGCAACGGGTGACCGGCGCTCACCCGCGCCTCCTGGATGCCGTCCTCGCCACCCTCGTGGGCGGTATCGGCCTGCTGCCCCTGCTGCTCGGACGGTGGCCCGACGGGGTACGGCCATCCAGCGCCGACGCCGTCGCCGCCGCGGCCGCGTTCCTGCTTCTGCTGGCCCGCCGCCGGGCCCCGCTGCCCGTCCTGGCGCTGACAGTGCTCGGGGAGGTGGCCTTCACCGTCCTCGCGTCGTATCCGTCGCGGGTGCTGAAGGTCGCCGCGTTGATCGCGGTCTACACCGTGGCCCGAACGGTCCGCCGGCGGACCGCCTTGATCGCCGTCTCGGCCACGGCCCTCTCCCTGTACGCGGTCATCACCTATGCGACGGACTCGGCCGCCGGCCCGGAGGCCGGTGCCGTGTTGGCCTGGACCGGGATGTTCGCCGCCGTCGGGGCCACCGTACGCACCTGGCACGACTACGCCGCCGCGATGGAGGAACGAGCGCTGCGGGCGGAGGCGAGCAAGGAAGAAGAGGCCCGCCGCCGGGTCGCCGAGGAGCGGCTGCGCATCGCGCGGGAACTCCACGACGTGATCGCCCACCACATCGCCCTGATCACCATTCAGGCAGGGGTCGCAGGTCACTTTCTTCGAGGCCGGCCCGATCAGGCCGAGGTGGCGCTCGGTCACATCCGTGACGCCGGCCGCACGGTCCTGGACGAACTGGGCCCGCTGCTGCACGTACTGCGCCAGTCCGGCGACGAGACGACGGACGAGACGCAACCGACCGAACCCGTGCCCGGCCTGTCCCGCCTCGGAGGGCTCCTCGAATCGCTGACCGCCGCCGGGCTGAGCGTCCGCCACCGGCAGGCCGGCCACCCACGCCCCCTCCCGACCGCCATCGACCTGACCGCCTACCGCGTCGTCCAGGAGGCGCTGACCAACGCACACAAGCACGGCCCGACCGCCGAGGCGGACCTGCTCGTCGACTACGGGCCCGACGAACTGCGCATCCGGATCACCAACCCCCTGGACTCCGGCCCGTACCCGGCGGCCGCGACGGGCACCGGACACGGGCTGACGGGAATGCGCGAGCGCGCCCACGCGGTCGGCGGCAGCCTCCATGCCGGTGCAGACGCCGACGGTCATTTCTGTCTCGTAGTGCGTCTGCCGCTGCCCCCGGCCGGACCACCGGCCGACACTCGCACGTCAGAGTGGCCGGGCACGGCCCTGCCCGCGACCGCCGCCAATGGGAGGCAGGGATGACCGTCCGCGTGCTGCTCGCCGACGACCAGGCCCTCGTGCGCTCCAGCTTCCGCATGCTCATCGAGTCGGAGCCGGACCTTGAGGTCGTCGGAGAGGCGGCGACGGGCGAAGAGGCGGTCGCGCTGGCCCGCAGCACGCGTGCCGACGTCGTGCTGATGGACATCCGGATGCCGGACATGGACGGCCTCGCCGCCACGCGCGCCATCTCCGCGGACGAAGACCTCGCGGGCGTCCGGGTGCTGATCCTGACGACCTTCGAAGCCGACGAGCATGTCTTCCACACACTGCGCGCCGGGGCCAGCGGGTTCCTCGGAAAGGGCGTGGAGCTCTCCTACCTTCTCGACGCCATCCGGCTGGTCGCCCGCGGAGAGGCGCTGCTGTCCCCCAGGGCGACCAGGACACTCATTTCCCACTACCTCGCCTCACCCGACATGACGAGCACTCCGACCCCGGCGCTGACAGCCCTGACCGACCGCGAGCGCCAAGTGCTCCATTTCGTGGCCGCCGGACTCTCCAACGACGCCATCGCCGAACAGCTCCACATCTCGCCATCGACCGCCAAGACCCACGTGAACCGCATCATGACCAAGCTCGGCGTCCGCGACCGCGCCCAACTCGTCGTGATCGCCTACCAGAACGGCTACGCCCACCCCGGCGCATGACCGACCGCACACCACTCGATTTGCCGGATGCCCGTCGGCTGCGCTGCCTGACAGCGTGCGGGGTGACTTGTTAGGGGTCCGCCGCCGCGTCCTGGGGGAGAGGACATGGCGGCGGACCCGGTGCCCGGCGGTGCGACATCGCCAGCCGCCGGACGCTTGGGAGCCCCGATGGCCGGGTGCCCGGTTGGGTGCACCGGCCACCCGGGGCTCAGAGCAGTGCTTCGGCGGTGATGGGCAGTTCGCGGATGCGGCGGCCGGTGGCGTTGAAGACCGCGTTGGCGATGGCGGGTGCCACTCCGACGATGACGATCTCACCGAGTCCCTTGACGCCGATCGGGTCGGCTTCGTAGTCCTCACCCTCGATGTAGATGGCTTTCATATCGGGCATGTCGGCGTGTGTCGGTACGAGGTAGTCGGCGAGGTTGGCGTTGACGATCCTGCCGTCGCGGTGGTCGGTGACCGTGTGCTCCAGCAGGGCATGACCGATACCACCGACCATGGCCCCGATGGCCTGGCTGTCGGCGAGCCTCGGGTTGATGATCCGGGCGGCGTCGTACACGCCGACCATGCGCCGGACCCGCACCAGGCCGAGACGGGCGTCGACGGCCACTTCGGCGAAGGTCGCGGCGTAGGCGTAGAAGGAGAACTTCTCCGATTCCGGCGCCCCGGCGTATGAGCCCATCGCTTCGAGGTGGGTGCGGTTGTTGCGGGCCAGGAGGCGCTGGTACGTCTCCCCGCGGGTGGGCTCGTCCTTCACATACAGCCGGCCGCCTCGTACGACGATGTCTGCGGCGTCGGCTCCGTACAGCGGTGAGGCCTCGTCCTTGACCGCGAGCGTGATCGCCTGCTTGCGCAGCTTGTCGCAGCCGTCCTGGACGGCGGAGCCGACGCTGGCCATGGTCTGTGAGCCGGCGTGGACGGGGGCCGGGGGCATGAGGGAGTCGCCGAGCCGGAACGTCACCTGACGCATGGTCAGTCCGAGGGCGTCGGCGGCGACCTGGGTCATGGACGTGGCGGTGCCGGGGCCCATGTCGCTGGTCGCGGACTGCACCAGTGCGGTGCCGTCGGCGTCGAGCCTGACCGAGGCCTGGGCCGCGCTGCGCTGGGTGTCGTAGACACCGGCGGCCATGCCCATGCCGATGAGCCAGTCGCCGTCACGTGTGGAGCGGGGCTTGGGGTTGCGCCGGTGCCAGCCGAACTCGCGGGCGCCCGCGCGGTAGCAGTCACGCAGGCGACGGGTGGAGAACGGCAGATTGGTCGACTCGTCGTCGGCGGGTTCGTTGCGCAGTCGCAACTCGATCGGGTCCAGGCCCAGTTCGCTGGCGAGTTCGTCCATCGCCGACTCGACGGGGAAGGCGCCGCTGGCGTAGCCGGGGCCGCGCATGAACCACGGCGTGCTCACGTCCAGCGGGACGTGACGGTAGGCCTGACGGACGTTGGGTGTGCTGTAGAGCATCCGGCCGGGTTCCAGGACGTGTTCGCTGTGCCTCTCGTAGCGGGAGCTCTCGGTGCGGATGTCGTGCGCCGACGCGGTCAGGCGGCCCTGCCGGTTGCCGCCGAGGCTCAGGTCGTACTCGTATGCGGGCCGGAATCCCACGCCGAAGTACAACTGCCTGCGCGTGAGGACGAGTTTCACGGGGCGCTTCACTTCGCGGGCGGCCAGGGCCGCGGTGACGGCGTGCACGTAGGTACGGGCGGCGCTGCCGAACGCCCCGCCGACGAACGGCGAGATGACGCGGACGTTGCCGGGCGGGATGCCGAACTCACCGGCCAGAGTGCGCACAGCGCCCACCACGTTCTGGGTCTTCTCCCAGACGGTCAGCCGGTCACCGTCCCAGCGGGCGACGGTGGCGTGCGGCTCCATCGGGTTGTGGTGGTTGCGGGCCATCCGGTACGTCAGGTCCAGCCGGACCGGGGCGGATTCCAGGGCTGCTTCGGCGTCGCCGCGCGCATAGGTCTCGGGGTCGTCGGCGGGTTCGGCGACGCTGATGTCGGTCGAGACGGACTCGGCATCGTAGGAGACCCGCACCAGGCTCGCGGCGTGCTGTGCGCTCTCCAGCGTGGTCGCCACCACGACCGCGACCGGCTGGCCGAAGAACCGGACCCGGTCGTCCTGGAAGGGACGGAGCCGCTGGCCCGGCGGGAATCCCCCCTGGACGGGCGGCAGCCTGGGCGCGTTGAGGTGACTGATCACCTTCAGGACGCCGGTCTCGGCTTCGGCGGCGCGGGCATCGATGCCGGTTACACGGCCCCGGCCGACGCTGCTCTCGACAAGAACCGCGTGCACGACCCCGTCGGGGCTGTTGTCGGCGGCGTACTTCGCTTTGCCGGTCACCCTCAGCCGTGCGTCGACCCGGGGCTCCGCCGCACCGACGGCTGCCTGCGGCTGGCTCACTTGGTGCCTCCTACGGTGCTCAGTTGGCGTTCGACGGTGCGTTTGAGCAGCTCGACCTTGAAGCGGTTGTGCGCAAGGGGGCGGGCCCCGACAGCCGCCTGCTGCGCGGCGGCCGCCCACAACGACTCCGAGGGACGCTCACCCACGAGATGCAACTCGACGGCGGGCAGCTTCCACGGCACCGTGCCCACTCCCCCGGCGGCCACCTTCGCCTCCTGGATCACGCCACCGCGCACGTGCAGTGCGACGGCGGCCGACGTGAGCGCGAACTCGTACGACTGCCGGTCGCGCACCTTCAGATAGCCGGACTTCAGAGGGCGCGGAAGCGCCGGGATCTCGACCGCCGTGATCAACTCGCCCTGCCGGAGGGCCTGTTCGCGTTGCGGGGTACTGCCCGGCCGCAGCAGGAAGTCGTCGAAGGCGACATGGCGTTCCCCGTCCGGGCCCAGCACGTGAACGGTCGCCTCCAGCGCGGCGAAGGCGACGGCGACGTCGGAGGGGTGGGTGGCCACGCAGTCGTCGGAGGTGCCGAGGATCGCGTGGGTGCGGTTGAAGCCTTCGAGCGCCGCACAACCCGAGCCGGGGTCGCGCTTGTTGCAGTCGGCGCTCACGTCGCGGAAGTAGGTGCAGCGGGTGCGCTGCATGATGTTGCCGCCGATGGTGGCCATGTTCCGCAGCTGGGCGGACGCGCTCAGCTCCAGCGCCTGGGAGACGACCGGGTAGAGGGTGCGGACCTTGGAGTGGGCGGCGGCCTCGGACATGCGCACCAGGGCGCCGATGCGCAGGCCCCCTCGCTCGGTGACGGTGACCTCGCGCAGCGGCAGCGCGCTGATGTCGACGAGGGTGTCGGGGTGTTCGACGGTCTCCCGCATGAGGTCGACGAGCGTGGTGCCGCCCGCGATGTAACGCCCGCCGCGCCGACCGGCGTCGAGGGCCTCACGCGTGTCCGCGGCCTTGGTGTAGGTGAAGGGGTACATGGAGATCAACCCTTCCGGCCGGCGGCCTGCTCGACCGCGCGCTCGATCTTCACATAGCAGCCGCAGCGGCACAGGTTGCCGCTCATCCACTCCCGGATCTCCTCCGGCGAACCGGTGTGACCCTCCTGGATGCACCCGACACCGGACACGATCTGCCCCGGCGTGCAGAAGCCGCACTGGAAGGCGTCCTGGTCGATGAACGCCTGCTGCAACGGGTGGAGCCGGTCGCCCTTTGCCAGGCCCTCGATCGTGGTGACCTCGGCGTCTTCCAGGCGCACCGCCAGCGTCAGACAGGAGTTGACCCGGCGTCCGTCGACCAGGACCGTGCAGGCGCCGCAGGCACCGGCGTTGCAGCCTTTCTTCGAACCGGTCAGATCGAGATGCTCGCGCAGCAGGTCGAGCAGCGAAGTGCGGTTGTCGACCGTGACGGTGCGCCGGACACCGTTGACCGTCAAGGAGACACGGCTGCCAGGTGGCGCCTCGACGGCGCCCGCTTCCTCGGCGGCGAGTGCGGGCGACCCTGCGACCAGGTCGCCGACCACGGCGGCTCCGCCCACAGCCGTGGTCGTGGCGATGAAGGTACGCCGGGTGGGCGCTGATGGGGGCTCGACGGGAGGAGTCTGGGCTTGGACGGGATGTTCGGCGGGCATGTCCACTCTCCCTCAATGGGGTGCGGGTCGATGGGGCGGCGGGTGGTCGTCGGGGGCTCAGACATGGCCGTGCCGTTCCGCGAAGGCCCGCCCGTTGCTCAGGCCGACTGCTGTTCCCTCGTACCGATGGGAAGACTGGTTGCCACCGGACGGTAAGACCGACAGCCGGATGGGGCAGGCCATCAGGCGCGGCGATAAAGGGCTGGGCGCAGGCGGCACCGTCGGCCGAAGAGCCGTCGGTGATCAGGGCCAGGGTCCGGAGCACAGGTCTAGCATTAACCTCCTGATGACTACCAAGCAAGCGTTTATGCATCAAGCATCTTTACACTCACACGACTCTTTACTCCTATGCAGCTCCGCTACAGGGACACGCGACGGCCGCTCGTGCGGCATCGATCGCCCGTCGGATCGAATCGGAGACGACCTCGCCGCTCTCCCCGGACGACAAGGACTCCATTCACCGGCTGCTCCACCGCTTGGTCGAGGAACCGAACCCCGACGCCCTTGCCGTCGACAGTCGATCGTTGAACTAGCCCCGGGCAGCGGAAAAACCCGGGACACAGGTCCCCAGGCACAGGTGAGCGCCGCTCTGCGGACGCAGTCCCGACGCGGCCCGAGCGACGTACATCGGCGCACCGCGAGCGAAAGGAGCGGGATGCCATGAGCAGTGCCGAGGGCCGTCCGCCGTCGTACGGATCCACCCGCGGTCGTCCCCGCAGCGAAGCCGTGGAACAGGCCATCCTGGAGGGGGTGATGAAGCTCCTGGAGGACGGCGTTCCGCTGGCTGATGTCTCCGTCGAACGCATCGCTCGCTCCGCCGGTGTCGGCAAGGCCGCCATCTACCGGCGCTGGAGCGACAAGGAGGATCTGTTCGTCGACGTCATGCTCGCCGCCGAGCCCGCGGAGCCCGAGCTCCCCGGCACCTCGATGCGCGACGACCTGGTCGTGCTGCTGGAGTCGCTGCGCCAACGCGCCCTGGTCAGCGGCTTGTCGGCGATCCTGCACAACGCGCACGCCCAGATGAGGAGCAGCCCGAAACTATGGGCCGCCTACCATTCCGGCGTGATCACTCCCCGGCGCGACCTCGGCCTGGAGGTCCTCCGCCGAGGCCGGACGAACGGGGAACTTCGTACGGACGTCGACCTGGAGCTGGCTGTCGACATGTTCGTCGGTCCCCTGCTCACCCGCGCGTTCATACGCCACGACCCCGACCTCCCGGACGGACTGGCCGAACAGATCGTCGACACCGTCCTGAACGGCCTACGGCCCGTCAGCGCTTGACTGCCGTCATGACGGCCCGCCGGTTCTTCGGGCGGGCCGTCACGGTTGGCGGGCGATCGTGGGCACGATGCGGGGTCTCAGGGGACGTCGAATGCGGCAGTCGCTTCCGCGAAGGACGCGGGTTCGCGGCCGAGCAGCATCCGCAGAACGTTGCTGTTGCCGTGCAGGCCGCGCCGGTCGTAGTCCTGCCACATGGCCCGCATGTCGGGGCCTCGGGACGGATCGTCCGCCACTCCTGGCGGGAGCGGCGCCTTTGCCCAGTCGACCGTCCGCGCCTTGAGCTGCACGCCTCGTGCACGTCCCGCGATGCGCAGGGCCTCGGCCGGCGTGGTGGTGGGTCCCGCCAGTTCGTAGGTCGCCGAGTCGTGGCCCTGCTCGGACAGCACCTTGACGCCGACCTCGGCGAGCTCACGCAGGTCGATGAAGGAGAACCGGTGATTGACGTCGAACGGCACGTCGACCTGCCCGGCGGGAGCCCTCCCCCACGTCGACAGGACGATCTGGGCGAACATCGAGGGCTGGAGGATCGTCCAGTCCAGGTCCGAACCCCGCACGGCGGCCTCGGCGTTGGCCTTGCGCAGGTGATGGCGGAGCCCGGGGGTGTGCGGGTGGAGAACGGACAGATACACGAACCGGCGCGCGCCCACGTTCTCGGCCGCCTCCAGCGCCCTGATCGCGAAGATGTCCTCCTCCGGGTGGAACGCCGGCGGGATCATGAACACTGAGTCGGCGTCCTTCACCGCCCGGTGGACGGAGTCGGGCTCCGCGAGATCGGCCTCGACGATCTCGTCGGCGCCCAGGGCGGCCACCCGTGCGCGGCCCGCCGGCCCGTGCACCACCGCACGGACCCGGAACGCAGACCGCCGCGCCGCCTCCAACAGGTAGCTGCCACAGAGCCCGCCCGCCCCGATCACCGCGAGCAGGGGCGGCTCTTCGCTGCGTACGGCTTCGGTTTCGGACACTTTCCGGTTTCCTCTCGCTGGATCCTCGATGGCTTCGCGGCACACGATGACGGACTCGTGCCCGGAATCAGGGATTGATCACGGGCATCCACATGGGTTCGTCACGGCGTTGGACAGCGTCGACGGCCCCCATCGCATCGCTGAGCGGGAACCGATGGGTGATGAGCTCGTCAGCGGTGAGGGCACCGGTCTCCAGCAGGCGCAGGACTTCCAGCGCGTCGTTGCGGGTACAGGCGCGAGTCCCGACGACCCGCCACATGTTCATCATGAGTGCCATCGGTGACTGCTGCAGCGGCGTCATATTGCCTCCCATGTGCACCAGTGCGCCGCCGGTCGCAACCCCGGCCATGGCCTGACCGGTGACCGGCCCGTCGGGGACGTAGTCGAGGACCGCGTGTGCTCCGCCGGGTGCCAGTTCACGCAGCCTGCCGGTGAGCGCGCCGGTGGCCGCCCAGTCGTCGGGGAGTTCGTCCAGGGCGACGACGCTGGTCGGGATGCCACCGGCCAGCCCGGCGACGGCCTTGAGCCGGTCTCTGTGGCGGCCGACGAGGATGAGGTCGGCGACACCGAAGTGCTTCGCCAGCTTGACCGTCGCGCTGCCCATGGCACCCGTCGCGGCGGTGACGACGACGGTGGATCCCATCGGCAGCTCGGCCCACTTGAACGCGCGAACCGCGTTGGCCATGGTGAGAACCTTGGCGGCGACGTCGAAGCCGACGGATTCCGGCAGCGGGTCGACCAGCCAGTACGGGATGCGTACGTATTCGGCGAGCACGCCGTTGTGGTACTCCTCGTAGAGCGGCATCGAGGAGTCGTTGAAGGCGGCGTAGCCCATCATGGACTGCTGCGGGCACATCATGTCGCGATCGGTACGGCAGTAGAGGCAGGTCCGGCAGTTCAGGAGGGTGTGCGCCCTGACCCGGTCGCCGACGCGGACGCCGGTGGCGTCGCTGCCGACGGCGGCGATGGTGCCGGCGGCCTCGAAGCCGAGGGTGGTCGGCAGATGCTTGAACGCGCCCATTTTGAGCAGGCGCATGATCCCGGGCGCCAGGCCGGCGGAGGCGACCCGCACGACGACGTCCATCGGACCGGGCTCGGGAACGGGGATGTCCTCCAGGACCAGGGTGCTGGCGTCGCGATGGGCGCGCAGGGCAAGCATCGTGGTCATGGGTGGGCCTCCTCGTTGAGGGCCGCGAGCCGTTCGGGCGAGTAGTGGTCGGCGGTACGGGAGGTCTTGGCGATCTGCGGAACCTCGCTGCGCGAGAGCAGGCTGACGTAGTCGCCCGCCTCGGTCGCGACGCTGGCGTACGAGATCCCGAGCGGGATGCGCACGAAGTCGCCGGGCTTGAGGTCCAGGATGCCGTGCTGGGTGATCAGGGTGCGGTGGCCGTTGGCCTGGTACTGGATCTCGTCGGCGTCGAGGGTGCGGCGATAGCGGCGTTCACCGCCGGGGACTGTGTTGACGAGGCCGATGCGGACGCTGTCGGTGCCGTACAGCCAGGTGGTGTCCTGGGAACGGTCGGGGCGCAGTACCTGCAGCCGGCGGTCGTCGTTGTGAACATGTTCGAGCAGCTGCTCTTCGTCGACCCCGAAGATGGTGATGTCGCGACCGGGTGTGCCCAGGTTCCAGCTGACGGCTTCGTTGGCCGGGGCGGGCTGCCAGCCGGGAAAGGGAGGGAACACCGCCTGGGACTCACGCTGGGCCGGCACCAGTTCGGCGACCGGCGCGGGGATGTAGAACAGCAGGTGGCTCGCGGCGCGGCTGTAGTTGTCGTGGGCCACGCCCCTGGGGATGCGGGAGAACTCGCCGGGCCGGTGCTCGACCACGCCGAGTTCGGTCATCAGGGTGCGCTCGCCGGCGATCTGGTAGCAGAGCTCGTCCACGTCGCAGTTGCGGTGGTAGAACGGCTGCCGGCCGTCCAGCTTCTGCCACTCGACGCGGATCTCGTCGTTCTCGTACACACCGCGAGGCGGGGCGTACGCCTCTTCCTGATACTCCTGTGGGTAGTGCACCACGGTCAGGGGTGGGTGCTCGTCCCACAGCTTCATGGGCACCTTGGACGGATGCGGTGGGGCCAGCAGCAGGTGCTCGTCGCGGACGACGCTCTGCAGCGGCTGGTCCGATGCCATGACCATGAGGTCCTCGTTGACACTCACGGCTACCTCCTCGTTCGGGGTGGCGTCGCTTGATGCGGCTCAGGTTGTCAACCGATCCCGCTGTCGGAACTCGGCAGGATCGGGGGCTCTTCGGAACGATTTCGGTGCTGCTATTTCTTTCGTCCCCAGAACATCTCGATTCCGCGCCATTCCAGCAGCTGCGGGCTGTCGACGGTGTCCCCGAATGCTTCGCGAACCTCCTCGCCGGACCAGTAGGGAATGTCTTCCACGGAGACCTGCTGAAACAGCTTGTCGAACCATTGCCGGAGATGGACGTCGGAGTTGATGCGCGCGGTGAACGTCGGCCCCTTCAGAACAGACTCGGCCAGCACGATGCGGCGGCCCGGCTTCATCACGCGCAGCAGGTCCCTGGCCGCCTCTTCCCAGTCGTCACAGTGCTGGGTCGCCTGGAGCACCGCGACGCAGTCGTACTGCTCGTCGGCCTTCGAGTCGGCGTAGTCCCAGCGCCAGCAGCCGGTCTGGCCGTTCCGCCCGGGGAGCTTGCCCAGGACCGCCTTGCGCCCCTCGTGGATGATCTCCACCTCATCCACGACGCCGTCCGGCCCCACGATCTCTCGCATGTCTTCCACCCACCCCGCGGGGGCGATGCCCTCGCCGATGAGCAGGACCTTGTCTCCGGCGCGGAGTTCGAGGAGGCCATAGACGATTTCGGAGATCGGCCGGGCCAGCTCCCTCCAGATGTAGGGCAGCCCGCCGGCGATCGACACGGCGGTCCCCCACTTGTTCTGCAGGGTGCTGTCGTGGACTTCCTTCCCGAAAATTTCCTCGTCCCACGGCTGAATGTGGTCCCACGGGTTTCCGCCGCCGAAACTGCTCTTGGGATCGCTGGTCACCTGATTGCCTCCTACTACTGGGCCGTCGCACCTGCGATGGCCGCCAGAATTGACTTTTGCCGACTTCCAGGACGCCACGGCTCCGGCATCCTCAGGGTGGCCTCCGCGCGTCAGGCGCAGGTGTTCGCGAGGGTGCCGATGCCCTCGATCTCGATCCGGACCTCGTCCCCGGACCGCAGGAACAGGCCTTGTTTGTGCCCCACTCCGGCCGGGGTTCCGGTGGCGATCACGTCGCCGGGTTCGAGGGTCGTCTGCCGCGACAGGTAGGAGACCAGCGCGGGAACCGGGTGAATGAGCTGGGAGGTACGCGCGTCCTGGCGGAGCTCGCCTGCGACCCAGGTACGCAGGTGCAGGTCATCAGGATCGGCGAACTCGTCGAGCGTGGCCAGGGCGGGGCCCATCGGGGTGAAGGTGTCGAAGCTCTTGGCCGCGGTGACATTGGCGGCCCGGCCGGGAACGCGTCCCTTCTGGACATCGCGCGCGCTGACGTCGTTGCAGATCGTGAAGCCGGCGACGAACAAGTACGCGTCCGCCTCCGGCACGTCTGTTGCGCGCCTGCCGATGACGACCGCGAGTTCGCCTTCGTAGTCGACCTCGTCCGGGGCCGCCTTCGGGAGGCGGATCCGCTCTCCTGCGCCGATCACCGAGGACGGGGCCTTCAGGAAGATGACCGGGTCCTCCGCCGTGCCGGCGTACCCCACTTCCGTGCGGTGACCGGCGTAGGCGTAGCCCACCGCCCAGATCTTGGAGGGCCTGGGGACGGGCGCGACGAGCTGGGCCTGGGCCATGGGTACCCGGTCGCGGACCGCGGCCGTGGCGATGGACGCGATGTCGAGGCCGGACTGCAGGGCCGCACCGAGGTCGGTCGCGTCGAGGTCGAGGAGGGCTACGGTCTCACCGTCGTCCTCCAGCCTGCCGATCCCCTTGGCCGTGCTGACGAGCCTGGTCACAGGGCCACCGCCTGGTTGTCGAGGCGCAGCAGTTCGTCCTTGGGGTCACCTGCTCGGTAGCGGGCGACGAAGCGGTCGGGGTTGAGCTCCAGACCTGAGGGGTTCGCCGCGAAGACGGGGCCGGACATGAAGGCCACCTCTTCCTCGGTGGTGGCGAAGTTGGCGCAGGAGAACTCGACGATGTTCCTGTCCGGGTCGCGGTAGTAGAAGCTGGTGGCCTGGCCGTGGTTGGCGGCACGGTGTGGGCGCGCGCCGATGGACGCCATGTGCTCGAACTGGGTGACCAGTTCACCGAGCGAGCCGACACCGAACTGGAAGTGATGCAGACCCGGCCCGGAGGCGTCGGTCCCGATCAGGCTGTCGATGCCGAACAGCGCGAGAACCTGACTGCTGTGCGGGGCGTCATGCACACGGAAGAAGCCCAGTCGGACATCGACCGCTCGCTCGGGCATCCCCGCGGGACGCGGTGGGGCGTCGGGATCGGGGGTCCGCTCGTAGAACGGGCCGTGTCCCAGTACGTGCGTGTAGAAGGCGGCCATGTCGTCGTAGCGGCCGGTCTTGAGCACGAGCTCGGCTATCTGCAGCGCGACGGCCTGTGTCTCGGTGGCCGCGGGGGCGGCAGTGCTCTGGGGGGTGGTCGTCATCGTGAGGGACTCCTTGCCCGTCAGACGGTGGGGTGCAGCGGCCTCGATGTGCGGTGCGTGATCCGCCACTCCCCGCCGGAGTGACGGAACCGGTGAACGGTGTTGAGGACGCGGTTCAAGACATAGGCGCCGTCGGGTTTCCGGACGTGCAGCAGAACCATGGCCTGCAGCTCGACCCGCTTGCGGCCACTTCCGTTGTCATCGCCGCCCTGCCCGGTGACGACCTCGTTGGCGAGCACATGGACGGTCTGCCGTCCGGTGTCGGCCTCTCGCGCCCTGAGGAAGCCGAGTATCTCGTCCCGTCCGCGGAAGACCCGGCCATGTGCCTCGAACTCGGCGTCGTCGGCGAACGCGCCGATCCCGGCGGTGGCCCGGCCGCTGTCGATGTCGCGGTGGTAGCTGACGACCAGGGCCCGACAGTGGCCCACAGCATCGTTTCGATCGGCCGGAGACACCACAACGTTCCCCTATCTCTTGAACGAGGGTCAAGCGTAACACCGCACTCACCTTGCCGAAAGATGCCTGATCTATCTTGCTCTTCCAAAAGACGTCCTGCACATGCGAGTCTGACTCAGGTTCAAGAGTTTGGGTCGCGACTGATCCAACCCGTGTTCAGGAAGGCAGGTCCCCTGTGTCTGACCGCAACGAAAGAGCCGAGTCCCGGCGTGTCCTGGTCGTCGGGGCGGGCCCCGTGGGCCTCTCGCTCGCGATCGAGCTGGGGTGGCGCGGTGTGCCGGTGACGGTGATCGACCAAGGCGACGGCCGCGTGCCCTTCCCGGCGGGCGAGGCGATCTTCTCCCGCACCATGGAACACCTTCGGCGCTGGGGCTGTGCGGAGGAGGCGCGCGCGGAGTCGGCACCGCCCACGGACTATCCGCATCGCACGGTGTTCGCCACGTCAGTGACGGGACGTGTACTCGCCGAATTCGACTACGGGGTCACGAACCAGTCTCCCGGCGTGTACGGCCCGCTGACGCCGGAGGGCCCCGCGTTCCTGTCCAAGTTCTCGTTCCTGCCGTTGCTCGAACGGACGGCGCGAGGCCTGCCCTCGGTGGAGATCAGGTTCGCGACGCGCCTGGAGACGTTCGAGCAGGACTCCGACGGTGTCCTCGCCGTGGTGCGTGACCTGGAGAGCGGCGCCTCCGAGACACTGGCCGGCGCGTACCTCGTGGCCTGTGACGGAGGCCGCAGCAGCGTCCGGCGGACGCTGGGCGTCGAGTTCGAGGGCATGTTCGCGCAGGGCCAGAACTTCGCGGTGCACTTCCGTGCGCCGCAACTGCCGGCCCTGCTCCGGGAGCGGTTGGGCGGCCCGGCGGTGCAGATCCACACACTGTCGTCGGCGCGCAGGCCGTACATCACGGTGGTCAACGGCGTGGACGAGTGGCGGCTCTCGGTCTACCTGGAGCAAGAGCCGGAGCCCGGCGACGCGGTCGCCTGGGTGCAGGAAGCCGTCGGTGCGCGCATCGACGTGGAGATACTCGCCGCCCAGCCCTGGAGCGGGCACTGCGTCGTGGCCCGCGGCTACCGCGCGGGGCGGGTGTTCCTCGCGGGTGACTCGGCGCATCTGCTGTGGCCCAAAGGAGGCTTCGGCGCCAACACCGGGATCGGCGACGCCGTCGACCTCGGCTGGAAGCTCGCCGCGGTCCTTCAGGGCTGGGCGGGCCCCGCACTGCTCGACAGTTACGAGTCGGAGCGGCGGCCGATCGCCGTCCGCAACGTCACGGAGGCGTCGAGCAACTGGCGGTCCGACTCTCAGCTCGCACCTGACGCCGCACTCGGCCGCGCGGACGCGGAGGGCGACCGGGTCCGCGGTGAGATGGGCGAGATGATCCGCCGGTCGAGGGGCAAGGAGTTCCGCTGTACGGGCATCCAGCTCGGATACCGCTACAGCGGCTCCCCGATCTGCGTGCCGGACGGTACTCCGGAGCCGCCCGACGAGCCGGACGACTACGTCCCGTCGACCTGGCCCGGTTGCCGCGCACCGCACGTGTGGCTGCCCGACGGCGGCTCGGTGCTCGACCACTTCGGCCGCGGGTTCGTGCTCGTGGTCTCGGGGTCGGCGGACCCGTCCGCGCTGGTGGAGGCCGCACACCATCGTGGCGTGCCGCTGACGGTGCTGCGCCTCGCCGATCCGGCCGCGGCGAGGCTCTACGAGAGGCCGCTGGTGCTGGTCCGCCCCGACGGGCATGTCGGGTGGCGGGGCGAGCAGGCCCCGGCCAACCCCGGTGCTGTGCTCGACCGGCTGCGCGGGGCGGAGGCCGGGAATCCGGCCGCGGATTCGGTCATGGAGACGCGGGCGGTGTCGGCGGGAGTCGCCACCGGCCAACTCTGACCACTTCCCAACTCCGGCCCGCCGCGATCAACGGTCAGCGGTCACGCCCTCTTGACCGGTGAACGCCCGGCCAGGACGGACTCCATCAGGAAGCGGAGCATCTCGTGTGCCGGTCTGTTCCGGTCGTTGGGCACGTGCGCGCCTTCGAACACGGTCACTACGGTGTCGCGGAGGAGCGTCGCATCGATGTCGGGGTCGCCGTCGAGGCCGTGCTCGGCCATGACCTCGTCGACCAGTCCGACGATCCAGCCCAGGAAGGTGTTGTGGGCGGCCCGAACCGCCTCCGAATGCGGAAGCCGGTCGTGCATGGCCTGGTGCAGCGGCCGGGAATAGCGCATGTCGGACAGCCCCCGCACCAGCCGGCTCAGGGGGTCGGCGCCCGCCTGCTCCGCACTGAGGGTGCGGATCTCGCGGCTGAGCATCCGGTCCATCACCGCGGCGAAGATGTCGTCCTTCGAGTCGAAGTACCAGTACACGTTGCCCCTGGCCACCCCGGCGGCGGCGCTGATGTCCGCCATCGTGGTCTTGTCGTACCCCTTGGCGAGAAAAAGCTCGGTGGCCGCGGCCAGCAGATCACCTGCCCGCTCTTCACGGGGGATCTGTTGGCGGTTCCGCGGCATCCCGGGCTCCTCTGATGTGTTCAGCTCGTCTCAACTGAGTGTAGACAGCGAACTGAACCAGCCCTGACGGCAACGAAGAGTTCTTGCCGAAAGAGCGGAGGCACGAAGGTGCCGAGCATCCCGGAAGCCTGCGGGATGGCTGTATGGCGTAGTCATGACTGTGTCCCCCCGCCTGTGGTGGGGGGACACAGTCATGTCGGTCTGCCGGCCGGAGCTTCGGCATCCGTGAGGTCGTCGGCCAAAAGCACGGTCCCGTCCAGTCAGGGCACCAGGACGATCTTCCCGCTGGTGCGACCGGTCATGACCTGGCGATGTGCGGCAGCGGCTTCGTGAAGCCGGTAGCTGCCGGCGATCAGGACGTTCAGCCGCCCTGCCTCCGCGGCCTCGGTGAGCCGCAGCCGGGCGGCGGCCCGGACCTCCGTGCCCGGATCCGCGCCGGGCCCGCCGCCGAGGAGCTTGATGCCGGCCTGGGCCCCGCGCGCGAACCCCGCGATGGTGGCGATGCGGGAACGGTCCGCCACGAGTTCCACGGAGACGTCACCCGCCTCGTCGGTGCCCACCAGGTCGGCCGCCGCGTGGACACCCTCCGGCGCTGCCGCGCGTACCCGGCCGGCCAGACCGGGCCCGTACGCGATCGGAATCGCCCCCAGCTCACGCAGCATGTCGTGTTTGCCGGGGCTTGCCGTTCCCACGACGGTGGCGCCGCCCGCCACCGCCAACTGCACGGCCATCAGGCCGACTCCTCCGGCGGCACCATGGATCAGCACCGACTCGTCCTTGCGCAGGCCGATCGCATCGAGAACGTGTGCGGCGGTGACGCCGACGACCATCAGGCCGCCGGCCTGCTCCCAGGACAGTGCGGTGGGCTTCGGCACCACCGACGAGGCCGGGACGACGAGTTCGGCGGCGTACGCGCCGGGCGCACGATAGGCGATCACCTCGTCGCCGACCTCGACCGGACCTGCGGGGCCGGTCGCGTGGGCGCCCACCGCGGTCACGACACCTGCCGCCTCGGCGCCGAGCCTCATCGGCAGTTTCGCCGGATCGGTCCCGAAGGTGCCGTCGTACGTCTTGTGGTCGAAGGGGTTCACCCCGGCGGCGCGGACCGCGATGCGCACCTGGCCCGGCCCGGGGTCCGGGACGGCGACATCGATCACCGACAGCACCTCGGGATTTCCGTACGCACTCGCCACTACTACTTCACTCATGTCACCAGCTCAGTTCCGAGGGACTCATTCCCGCACAGTCACAGTCACAGTCGCTTGCGTCGTCCGGCACGGTGCTGAGCAGCCGTGCCCACCACGAACAGTGGACTGTCATGCAGGGGTGTCGATGCTCCAGGACGTGACGAAGTCGGGTACCACCTCGACCCAGTTGGGACCGAAGCCCGGCCCGAGCACTTCGCCGCCCTCCGTGTGCAGGACCGCCGCTCCCTTGATCAGGATCCCGCGCGGCTGCCAGGTCTGCCCGTCCGCCACGTCGTCGACCACCAACGCCGCCTGCGGGTTGACCGTGAGGTGACGGATGTAGAGCCGCTCCTGTCCGCGCCCTTCCAGGACGCGCCCTCCGATCTTGATGACCTCCCGCTCCGGATCGAAGTGGTACCTGATGGGCACCACGTGTGGTTTGCCGGACGTACCCGTCGTGGCGAGCCGCCCAAGTATGTGTTCGCTCAGGTACGCGACTTCCTGCGCGTTGAACCTACCCATGACGATCTCCGTTTCGATGGTTGGCTCCGACGTCCACGGAACGTCGGCTCACCGCGGCAGCGGCTACTGGTAGCGGGAGGCGAGGTCCGAACGGCGGCCGCCGGACAGTACGCCGCTTTCGGCGGCGAGCAGCGCGTCGAGTGCCGCGGACTGGTCCTCCAGACCCGGGACGCAGATCGTCTCGCCCAGGCGGAGCCCGACGAGGCTGGCTCGCGCGACGTCCTCGGCGGTCATGACGACGGGGACGGTCTGTCCGATGCCCTGGTGAAACTCGGTGGCCACCGGTCCGGGGCAGACCACCTGGGTGCGGATCCCGGTGTCGGCGAGTTCATGGCCCAAGGTGCGGGTGAAGACCACGAGGGCGGCCTTGGCCGCGGCGTACAGGGTGCGGCGGGGCGGGCGTGGGCCGGCCTGTCCGGCGCTGAAGGCGAGCAGCGAGGCGACGGTGACGATCGTGCCGTCGTCGGCGGCGAGCATGCCGGGGAGTGCGGCGCGGACGAGCTGGACATGAGCCTCAACGTTGAGGGTGAGCAGGTCGTCGATCCTGGCCGGGTCGACGTCGATGAGCGGGGCATAGCCGCCGACGCCTGCGTTACTGATCAGATGGCGAACGTCCCCGGCACTCAAGCGTTCCGTCACCGCGGCAATGCCCCCGCGGGTGGCCAGGTCGGCGAGAAGGACCTCTACGGCGGCACCGGCCTTACGGAGCTCGTTGGCCAGATCCTCCAGGCGGTCCGCGCGGCGGGCCACCAGGACGAAGTCCATGTCGTCTGCGAGGAGGCGGGCGTACGCGGCACCGATACCAGAGGAAGCACCTGTTATCAGAGCAAGGGGCCTAGTCATGACGACATGGTAATTCAGCAGCTTGCCAACTGACAAATGCTTGATACTCATTAAGGCACCTTAGCCTTCTCGTGCCCGAGGCGGCGAACCGGAGGGGCGGATGAGTCGCGGCGGGCGATCGAGGGAAGGGCCGAGGGGCTGCGCCGCTGTTTGCGGGGTGGCCGCTTACCGGGATGCGCTGTCAGGCGTGGTGCTTGTCGAGGAAGCCGGTGGTGAGGTGCACGAGAACTGCTGCCCCAGGTCGGACCGGCCGGGCTGACCTACGCCCTGCTCGCCGAACGGGCCGACGTCACCCGCCAGACCCTCTACCGGCACTGGCCCACCCGGGCCGCACTCCTCTTCGACCTCGTCCTCGAAGGCCCCGACCTCGACACCTACCCCCAACCAGGCAACGACGTACGCGAGGTGGCCACCGCCTGGCTCACAAGCCTGCGCGCCGCCGGCTGTGCGCACCGCGGCTCTGGCCGTCGCCGCCCAGGCCGACCACGACCCCGACAGCGCCCGCGCACTCATCCGCATCAGCGAAGACGAGTTCACCCTGCTCTACGGGCCCGTCCTCGCCCGCCTCTTCCTCGACCGCGGCCACGTCACCGACACCTTCATCGACACCGTCGTCACCCAATGGCTCACCATGCTGCAGCGCGCCGACGCACTCCAGGAGTAATCACCTCAAGTCGGCCGAGTCCGGGTCCGGCCATCGGTTCACGTCCAAGGCCGCAGGAACCAACGCCACACGGGGAGAGGGCGCGGGTGGAGTGTCAGGCGGACGCGTCGCGGTCCGTGCTCACGCCGTGGCCGGGCTCGTCCGCCTCGGTGTGCGGCAGCAACTGACCCTCCTCGTTCGCGGGGGCACCGGCCCACACTCTCCGGGCGTCCATGACCGGGCCGAGCCACTGGGCGCGTTCGGTGAGGCGGTAGGTGACGGCCACGGGAGGGCCTGCTGCGACTTCCCGCTCCACCACGCCGGCGTCCGCCAGTTCCGTCTTTCAACACCGCCCTGGCGACCGTCGAGGCCGACGACGCGGTGAAGCAGACCGCCGCCACGGGCGAAGTCGGCGACTTCCTGACCGCGCGGGACTCGGGCCGCGACGCCAAGCGCGTCGACGTACCCGTGCTGTCGGTCGTGGGCGACCACGACACCTTCTTCATCGACCCCACCGAGCGCTACAGGACCGTCCCCGCGGAGCCGGCCGCCTACCCGGCCCAGCCCTCGGGTCGACGTGAAGGTGATTCCCGAGGCCGGTCACGACCTCGCACTGCAGCGCAACGGTGAGCGCACCACGTGAGCCGATGCCGGACCGACAGGCCGGCCCATGGCATTCCGATGTTCGCCGACCGCACCTACCCGAGGACCAGCCGGTGGGCGACGAAACCCCCTCAGACGCCTGGCGGACCGCGACCTCACACCAATCCGGCGAACGGTAGCCCCGCGCTGTCCGCGGCACGGGCACCAGCCGGGCGCGGCGCCACGCGGCCGAGGCCGTGGCTGATCTTCCGCCAGGCCCCGGTGGCCCATGATCGAGGCCCTCGGCGATTCTCCACGGGAGGCCCGCGCCTCCCTTTCAGGGGAGAATCACCTACCCGCGAATAGCATCCGGCACGCAGGTCAATTCCCGCGGTCGCACCTTTCCACAGGCCCCGAAGGGAAGAGTCGCTTACCTGGAGAACGGTAGGCAGGGGAAATTTTCTTACCCCTCACAGCGCGCTCTTCCGATGCAAAGCTTGGTCACGAACTGAGCAAAAACTTCGAGGAGCCCGATCACCATGTCCCGTTCCGGCCGCCCCACGATCGCCATTGCCTTTCACTCGGGCTACGGCCACACAGCCGTCATCGCCGAAGCCGTGGCGCGTGGCGCAGCGGAAGCCGACGCCGAGGTGGTCTCGATCGCCGTCGGCACCATCACCGACGAGCAGTGGGCACAGCTCGACGCGGCGGACGCGATCATCTTCGGAGCCCCCACGTACATGGGGACCGCCTCCGCGGCCTTCCACGCGTTCGCCGAGGCCAGCAGCAGACGCTGGTTCTCCCATGTCTGGGTGGACAAGCTCGCCGCGGGCTTCACCAACTCCGGCGCCAAGAACGGCGACAAGTCATCCACGCTGGGCTACTTCGCCACCATGGCCGCCCAGCACGGCATGCACTGGATCAGCCTGGGTCTGCAGCCGGGCTGGGCCTCCACCACGGGCACCGAGGACGACATCAACCGCCTGGGCTTCTTCATGGGCGCCGGCGCCCAGAGCCCGACCGATGCCGGACCGGAAGCGGTCCACAAGTCGGACATCGCCACCGCAGAGCACCTGGGTGCGCGCGTCGCACACCAGGCCGCGATCTTCCGAGCCGGGCGGGCCGCCCTCCCCGCCTGATCACAAGGCCCTCTTTCCCGAATCCGAATTACCACCCCCCGCAAGGAGCGCACCATGTCCGACTCCCCCGACCTCGCCCTCATCCGCCGGGTCTACGAATCCCGCATGGCGCCCGAGGTCACCAAGGAGGTCATGGCCCCTGACTTCGTCTGGGACATCACCCCGGGCTTTCCGAACAGCGGCGTGTACCACGGCTGGGACAGCGTGGCGAAGGACTTCTTCGGCACACCGATGCCGAACATCGTGTCCTTCGGCGCGGGGCCCGAGGAGTTCTACGCCGACGACGAAGGCCACGTCTTCGTGTTCGGGCACTACCACGCCGAGACCAAGACCGGCGACAAGGCCGACGTCCGGTTCATCCACCTGTGGACCGTCCGCGACGGCAAGGCCGTCAGCATGCGGCAGGCCGCCGACAGCCACGTCCTCCAAGAAGCCCTCAAGGGCTGAGACCGCCCCCTCAAGGAGACCTACCCATGGCGAAGATCCTCTTCGTGATCACCGCGTCCGACCACTGGACACTGGCCGACGGAACCCGGCAGCCGGCCGGCTTCTGGGCCGAGGAAGCAATCGGCCCGTACCAGGTCTTCAAGCAGGCCGGATTCGAGATCTCGGCGGCGACACCCGGCGGTGTACCGCCCACGGCGGACGCGCTCAGCCTCACCGCGGAGTTCAACGGCGGAGAGGAAGGCGCGCAGCGCATGCGCACCGCCCTGCGTGAGGCGACCGAGCTGGCGCACCCGATGCGCATCGAGGACGTCAACATCGACGACTACGTGGCCGTGTTCTACCCCGGCGGCTGGGGCCCGATGGAGGACCTGCCCGACAACACCGCCTCCGGCAAGCTCCTCACCGAATGGCTCGCCTCGGGCAAGCCCGTGTCGCTCGTCTGCCACGGCCCCGCGGCGCTGCTTGCCACCATCGGCCCCGACGGCACGTCCCCGTTCGCCGGCTACCGTCTGACCGGCCTCTCCAACGCCGAGGAGAAGCTGAACGGGCTCGCGGATCGCGCGAAATGGCTGCTGCAGGACCGCCTCGTCAACGAACTCGGGGCGGACTACCGCGAGGCCGAGCCGTTCACGGTGCACGTCGAGTTCGACCGCAACCTGTACACCGGCCAGAACCCGGGCTCGGCGGTCCCGCTTGCCCAGGAGCTCGTCAAGGCACTGGACTGACGCCGCAGCTGTGTGATCTCTCGGCGGCCCGTACGCGCTCCGGACCGCCGAGTCCACTTTCACCTTGCTGCCATAGGGGTCGGAACCGATAAATTTTTCGCACATGAGACAGGCCTACATGGGCAGGAACTCTCCCCCTCACAACTGCCGAGCTTCTGTGCGAAGCTGCAAATCATGAATCGCAATCCCCATCTGAACGAGCTGGGTGAGTTCCTCAAGGCCCGCCGTGCCGAAGTCAGCCCTTCCGAGGTCGGACTCCGCGGAGGGCAGCGGCGGCGTGTGAGCGGTCTGCGCCGTGAGGAAGTGGCTCTTCTCGCCGCGATCAGCACCGAGTACTACACACGGATCGAGCAGGGCCGTCTCCAAGCATCGGCCCCCCTCCTCGATGAAATTGCCCAGGTACTCCGCCTGAACGACGATCAGCGGACCTACCTCTTCGACCTCGCGGCGAAAGAAAGGCTGCGTCCGCCGACGTCCGGAGACCGCCAGCAGGTGGACACGCAGCTGCAGCGCATGCTGGACGATCTCACCGCCTCCCCGGCCTTCGTCATCGGCCGGTGCACCGACATCCTGGGCTGGAACCAGCTCGCCGCCGCCCTGTGGACCGACTTCGGGCGCTATCCGGAGCAGGAGCGCGTGTTCGTCCGGCTCCTTTTCACCGAACCCTGGATGCGCGACCTGTATGCCGACTGGGAGGAGGTCACCCGGCTGGCCATCGCCCAGCTGCGCATGGAGAGCGCGCGCTACCCCGGCGACCAGCGCCTCACCGCTCTGGTCGAGGAACTCTCCGCCCGTGACGCACAGTTCCGGGAGTGGTGGACCGCCCATGACGTCGCGATGCGGGGCAAGGGCGTCAAGAAGCTTCGTCACCCGGTGGTGGGCGAGCTGACACTCGACTGGAACACGCTCACGTGTGGCACCGACCCCGACCAGCACATCATCGTGTGGAATGCCGAACCAGGTTCCCCCTCTCACGACGGGCTACGCCTCCTGGCTTCCTGGGCCGCGGACCAGAAGCGGACGGCGTCCGACTCCGCCGCGTAAACCTCCCCCAGGATCACTGCGGTCAGAAATCAACTGCGGAGTGCGAGAAGGACCTTGGGGACCACGGCCACGCCGGACAAGTCGGCGCCATCGCTGACTGCGACCGAATCCCAAGCCCTGACACCGCCCGTCCGGCCGGTGAAGAACTGCGGCGGTCCCTCGGTCGGGGAGCGGACGATGGACTCGCCGTTGTTCATCAGGGCAACCAGCGTCGACAGGCCCAGTCAACCCGCCATCAGCCTGACCTCGTTGCGGCTGGGCGTGGTGAGCCGGCCGAGCCTGGTCACGATGCCGAGGGCGGTGACGAACTCCTCCTCGGTCAGCCGTACTTGGCGGGCGAAATCGTGCAGGTGGCGCGCCAGCACCTGGATGATCTCCTTTACGCACGGGGCGCCCGCCTGCTCTGGCTCGGCAAGTAAGGCCATCCGGCCCGCACAACGCTGCCGTCCATCCAATGAACAACGAGCAAGGGATCAGCCGTTGTTGCGGACCTTGACGCCAGGGCGCCAGCCGAGGAGACGGGAGATGCCGAGACCGCTCGCGATCACGGACGGAAGCACCGCCTGGTGCTTCACCGAGTCAGTACGCACCACCACGGACAGCGCCGCTACGACGCGGCCTTCGCCATTCACGATGCGCATGGCCACCGAATCCGTACCGGGAGTCAGCTCTTCTCGCACCGTGGCCGTCCCGGTGCGACGACAGTCGGCGAACTCCTTGCGCAGCACCTCCGGCGCCACGATGCTTCGCGGCGCGTATTCCCGGAGTTCACCCGACAGCACGGCCTCGATCAGCTCCGTGCCGCCGTGGCTGAGCAGCACCTTGCCCACGCCCGTGCAGTGCAGGGGAAGCCGCCCACCGACCTGGGAGACGAGCTCGGGTGCCTCCGGCGCGGACAGCCTCTCGATGATCACCGCTTGCCGACCCTCCAGTACCGCCAGTTGCACGTGCTGGTGGAGTGCGGTGTAGAGATCCTCAAGGAACGGCTGGGCCAGCGTGCGCAGTGATTCGGTGAGCGGGGCCAGGGTCCCGAGTTGCCACAGACGCAGTCCCACCGTGAATCTGCCGTCCGGCCGACGATCCAGCGCGCCGAAGTCGGCGAGTTCCATGGCCAGTCTCCGCACAGTGGCGTGAGGCATACCCGTCTTGCGCACCAGGTCGGCGAGGCTGAGCGCGGTGTGCCCTGGCTGGAACGCGAACAGTACTTCCAGCAGGCGGGAGCCCACCGTCCTGCCGGGCTCGCTGGTCCGGGGCATACGGCACTGCCTCCTCGCTGTGCGGCACCGCTCGTCCTGCCCGACTCAGGATAGCGACGCCATGGAAAACGGTGTCCATTCAATGAACACAGCCGTTCCCGGCGACGCCGTACGCCAGACAGGATCTGGGGCCAGTTGTTTTGCCCTGGACGAGTCAGAGGAGTCCATCAATGCCCGCCACCGTGCCTGGTCCGCGCATTGCCATCATCGGGGGTGGCATCGGTGGTCTGGCCGCCGGTGCCTTCCTGCGCCGCTCAGGGCTGACGGCCACCGTCTACGAACAGGCGACCGCACTCACCGAGGTCGGCGCCGGACTCGTGATGGCTCCCAATGCCGTACGGCTGCTGCGGCGCCTCGGCACCATGGACCAGTTTCTCCGCCGGGCCGTTCCGCTGGACTGGGGTTGGGAGTTCCGCCGCTGGACGGACGGGACAGTGCTCTCGGTCGAGAAGCTGGACGGTGTCTGTGAGCGGCTCTACGGCGAGCGCACATACGGCGTGCACCGGGCCGACCTGCTCGACTCACTCAGGGCGGCTGTGCCCAGCGAGTGGGTCCGCCTGGGCGCACGCTGCACTGCGGTCGACGCACGCAAGGACGTCGTGCTGCTGCGCTTCGCCGATGGCAGCCATGCCGAGGCGGACATCGTCATCGGCGCCGACGGCGTGCACTCCGTCGTCCGCGGCGCGGTGACCGAACCCTCACCACCGACGGACTCCGGTATCTGCGCCTTCCGCACGATCGTGCCCGCCCGAGCCGCGCCCGACTTCGCCCTGCGCAGCGCCCAGACCCTCTGGCTCGGGCCCGGACGGCACTTCGTGCACTATCCGGTCGCCGGTGGGCAGGCCGTCAATGTCGTCGCCTTCGCTCCGGCCAGGGATCACACCGACGAGTCCTGGAGTACGACGGCCACGATCGAGGAGTTCCGTGCCGAGTTCGCCGACTGGGACCCGCGGGTGACGGACCTGATCACCGCCGGCGGTGTACCCGGGCGCTGGGCGATGCTGGACCGGGCACCACTCCGGCGTTGGAGCCGGGGCAGGATCACCTTGCTCGGGGACGCCGCGCATCCCATGTTCCCCTTCTTCGCCCAGGGCGCGGCCCAGTCCATCGAGGACGCCGCGGCCCTGGCTCGCTGCCTGGCCGCGTATGCGAACGACCCCGAGCGGGCTCTGGTGAGGTACGAGGCGGCGCGGATCGAACGCACCACACGCCTGCAGGAGATCAGTCATGGTCGCAGGGATATCAACCATCTGCCCGACGGTCCCGAGCAGCAGGCTCGCGACGCCGCACTGGCCGAATCCGATCCGCTGGTGCGCAACGGCTGGATCTACGGCTACGACGCCGAGGAGGCACCCACCTCGTGAACGTCAACGCCGACGACAGGAGGAATGCCACCATGGCCACCACCACTCCCGCGGCACCGGACCGGCACCATCAGGTCGAGGAGGAGTTGGTCCAAGCCGTCCTCGCGTCATTCCAGGACACCCGGGATCCGCGGCTCAAGGAGCTGATACAGGCCCTCGCATCAGCCGGCCACGGCGCCGGCGCACACAGCCCCCGACGGGCGAGCCTCGCGCCTCGCTTTGTCAGGCTGTCCCATCCCGCGCCCGCTGGTACGGGGAGGCAGTCCACGACGCAAGGAAACTCAGTCCGTCATGAGACGGGGTCCCGGACTCGGCCGTCATGACCACCAGTTGCTGTGCTGGGTCAGCTGCACAGGTCAGGCTGTCCCAGTCGAGAGCGAGGTCACCGGCGACCGGGTGACGCAGCCTCTTCGTGCCGACCCGCAGACCGGGCACCTGGCGACCTGCCCACCACTGCCGGAAGTCGGCGTCGGCCACCGACAGCTCGCCGACAAGTCCGGTCAACGCGGGGTCGCCAGGGCACCTGGCAGCCTCCACCCGCAGTTGGGCGACGCAGCTCCGGGCAACCGTCCTCCAGTCGAGGAAGAGCTCCCGAAAGCCCGGGTCGGTGAAGACCAGCCGGGCGTAGTTGCGCCTCTTCTCCGGAACCCGCTCGAAGTCGGTGAGCAGAGCGGCTGCCAGAGCGTTCCAAGCCAGGATGTCCATGTGACGCCCCAGGACGAGCGCAGGGGTCGCGGTCAGTTCGTCCAGGAGACGTCTGAGTTGCCCCTGGACCTTCTGTGCCGGTCGGCGGCGCGGCGCACACTCACCTCTCGCCGCGAGCGCGAACAGGTGGTCACGCTGATCATCGTCGAGATGCAGGACACGGACGAGCGTTGCGAGCACTGATGTCGACACTGGGGCACGCCCCTGTTCCAACCGCGCGTAGCGGTCGGCGCTGATCCCCGCGAGCTGGGCGACCTCCTCGCGGCGCAGACCGGGCACACGCCGGGGACCACCGGTATCCGGCAGGCCGACGGTGCGCGGGCTCAATACGGCCCTTCGCGCCTTGAGGAATTCACCCAGCTCGTTCAGATGCGCGTCGCCGGTCATGAAGGCCAGTCTCGCACCGCTCGGTCCTCGCGAGGGGGGTAAGGATTCTTCCCCTGGATAAGTCATTCCCAGGATGGAATTCTCCCCTTTGCGGGTTCGCACGATGGTGGCAGGGTCGAGGGAGCGGCCCACGATCGGGACCGACCTACGGAGAGCATTCACCCGAAGAGGCGGGGTCGCCAACCTCGGGGTCGCAATTGTTTTCCGAATGTCACCGATATTCGGTGTTTCCATGCGGCAGGCAGAGGAGGCGGGAAGAGAAAGTGCTGAAAGAAGTCGGGTCTCCCAGCAATGGCCTGCCACTTGGCGGTCGTCTCCAGAGTCCCGACATCCGTGCTCGCTGCTCGCGATCGTGGTTGTCCATCCGCGGGGCGGGGTTGAGGAGCAGACCGCCGGTCTCCACGCCCGGCGACCGGCCTCGCACGACTTCGCCTCTCCCTCCCTGAACACACGTTAGGAACACCCCCATGACCGACAGGAAGAAGTTCGCGCCGCCGGCGATCCAGGAGTTCGCCCCCAAGCTCGCGGAGGTGACCGACACAGTCCTGTTCGGCGACATCTGGGAGCGCCCGGGTCTGTCCCCGCGCGACCGGAGCCTGGTCACCGTCACCGCGCTCGCCGCCCTGTACCGCAACGACCAGCTCGCCTTCCACCTTGGCAAGGCGCTGGAGAACGGCGTGACCAAGGACGAGTTGATCGAGGCCATCACCCATCTGGCCTTCTACGCCGGATGGCCCAACGCCATGACCGCGATGAACCAGCTCAAGGAGATCGTGGACAAGGCCGACCAGTCCGGCTGAGGCCTCTCCCGGACAGCCCACGCCCGACAGAGCGGGCTCGCGCCCCCATACCGCCACCGCGCTGTCCGACGACAGCACCGCCAAGGGAAACGCACATGGAACTGCTGAAGCAGCCCCCGACCATGAGGCTTCCCGCCGAGTGGTTCACCGGCGACGCCTACGCCGACGTGATCTACCGCGGCGAGGCCCCCTCCCGAATGCGGGCCAACATGGTCCGGTTCACACCCGGCGACGTCGTCCACACGCCCCCGGGTGAGGAGCACTGGCACGGAGCCGCGGCCGACCAGTTCATGATCCATCTCGCTCTGTGGGAGACCGACGACGCCACCTGGCTCAAGCACGTCTCGGACGACGAGTACCACGGCCCGCGCGTCAGCACCCGCACCCGCCCCTGACGCCACCACGTACCTGCCAAGACCTGGGAAAGCATCATGCGAGCAACCATCATTCACGGCCCCGGCGACATCCGGGTGGAGAACGCCCCCGAGCCGAAGATCACGGCGTCCACGGACGCGGTCATCCGTACCGTCGCCACCTGCGTGTGCGGCTCCGACCTGTGGAGCTACCGGGGCATCAACCCGGTCACCGAACCGCAGCCGATCGGCCACGAGTACGTCGGCATCGTCGAGGAGGTCGGCAACGACGTATCGACCGTCAGGCCCGGACAGTTCGTCATCGGCTCCTTCATCGCCTCCGACAACACCTGCCCGAACTGCCGGGCCGGCTACCAGACCAACTGCCTGCACCGGGACTTTCCCAACGGCTGCCAGGCCGAGTACATCCGCATCCCCCTCGCCGACGGCACCCTGGTCGCCATTCCGGAGCAGCCGGCCGAGGAGCTGATTCCCAGCCTGCTGGCCCTGTCGGACGTCATGGGCACCGGTTGGTACGCCGCCAAGGCGGCCGCGGTCCAGCCGGGTTCGACGGCTGTGGTCGTCGGTGACGGCGCGGTGGGCCTGTCCGGCGTCATCGCCGCGAAGGAACTGGGCGCCGAACGCATCATCGCCATGAGCCGCCACGAGTCCCGGCAGAAGCTGGCCCTGGAGTTCGGAGCCACCGACATCGTCACCGAGCGCGGCGAGGAAGGTATCGCCCGCGTCAGGGAACTGACGAACGGCGTCGGCGCCGACTCCGTCCTCGAGTGCGTCGGCACACAGCAGTCGATGCAGCAGGCCCTGCAGTCCACCCGGCCGGGCGGCAACGTCGGCTTCGTCGGCATGCCCCACGACGTGCAGATCGACGGCCAGCAGCTCTTCTTCTCCCACGTCGGCCTGCGCGGTGGCCCCGCCCCCGTACGCGCCTACCTTCCCGACCTCATCGAGCGCGTCTTCAGCGGCCGTATCAACCCGGGCAAGGTCTTCGACCTCACCCTGTCCCTGGACGAGGTCGCCGAAGGCTACAAGGCCATGGACGAGCGCCGCGCCATCAAGGCGCTGCTGCGTCCCTGACATGCAGCCCCGGCGGTGGTGGGCAGCCCCAGCCGCGCCCACCGCCGTCGGCCCCGACCGGCGGTAACCGCGCCCGCCCACCACAGCCCAGCAGAACGGACCGACCGCCATGACCAGCGAGGCGATCCTCACCGTAGAGGCGTACTTCGACGCCCTCGGCACACGCGAAATGGAACGGATCCTCTCCCACTTCGCAGCCGACGCGACCTGGACGATCCCAGGTGACCCGGCACTGACTCCCTGGGCCGGACGCCGCACCGGACCGGAGGAGATCCGGCAGTCCCTCACCGCGTTCTTCGCCGCCGTCGAGCCGCTCGCGTTCGAGCTGGGGACCATGGTGGAGGTCGACGGACAGGTACTGGCACCAGGCCGGTACGCCTCCCGGTTCCGTCCCTCGGGACAGGTGCTCGACAGCGAGATGATCCTGCGCTTCACCGTCGCCGACGGCCTGATAACCGACTATCGCGTCTTCGAGGACTCGCTCGGCATCACACGTACCTGCCTCGGTGAGCCTCTCTCCACCACTCCCGCCTGACCGCAGGTCTTCCGGCACCCCCCGACCACAGCGACGCCCGTTCCTGCGCCTTCGCCGACGCCGCGGTGAATCTCGTCCGGAGGCCGCCCCGACGACCGTGACGAGCTTCCTTCCGCCCTCACCGGATGATGGAGATTGGGGAAACACCGATGACGACATGGACCAGCGACGAGCTCAACCGAATCGGCGGGGCCGACGAGCTGGAGATGTCACCGCTCCGGCGTGACGGCACCCTGCGGGGGCCCGTACCGATCTGGGTCGTCCGCGACGGCGACCATCTCTACGTCCGCTCCTTCCGAGGTACGGACGGCGGTTGGTGGCGCACGGCACGCGCGAACCATCAGGGGCGCGTCCGATCCGGCGGCGTCGACAAGGACGTCACGTTCGTCGAGGTGACGGACTCCGACATCAACGACCGCATCGACGCCGAGTACCGCTCCAAGTACGGCCGCTTCGGCGGCGCGTACGTCAATCCCATGGTGGCGGCACGCCCGACGACGCTGGAGCTGGTGCCCAGATGAGCCAGACGTGCCCGGTGGGTGCCACTGGACTCCCGCCGACAGTCCGCCCGACCCAGGAGCAAGCCCCGTGATCGGCCTCGAACTCGTAGTGCTCCTGGGTGTGGCCGTGCTGGCCGGCCAGTTCGTCGCGCAGCGCCTGGGCATCGCACCGCCCGTCGTGCTGCTTGTCGTGGGTGCCCTCGTCGGGCTGATCCCGGCCGTGCGCCAGACGCAACTTCCCCCGGAAGTGGTGCTGCTGCTCTTCCTGCCGGTGCTGCTGTACTGGGAGAGCCTCACGACGTCCATGCGGGAGATCCGTACCAACCTGCGCGGCATCGCCCTGCTCAGCACGGTGCTGGTGATCCTCACCGCGTGGGCCGTCGCGGTCGCCGGGCACGGGCTCGGACTGCCGTGGGGACCGGCGTGGGCGCTGGGCGCGGCCGTGGCTCCGACCGACGCCACAGCGGTGGGCGTCCTGGCCCGCTCTCTGCCGCGCCGTCAGGTCACCGTGCTGCGTGCCGAAAGCCTCGTCAACGACGGCACCGCACTGGTCATCTTCGGCCTGGCGGTCGGTCTCACCGTCGGCGAGGAACACCTCACCCTTCCGCACGTCGGCGCACTGTTCCTCCTGGCCTACGGCGGAGGGGCCGCGGTCGGCGTGGCGGTCGCCTGGATCAACATGAACCTGCGGCGACGCCTGGACGATCCCCTGCTCGGCAATCTCGTCATGATCCTTGCCCCGTTCACGGCATTTCTGCTCGCCGAGCTGATCCACGCCTCAGGCGTCCTCGCGGTCGTCGTGAGCGGGCTGATCATGGCCCAGGTGGCTCCCAGCCTCATCCGCGCCGAGCACCGCCGCCAGGCTCTGGCGTTCTGGCCCCTGCTCACCTTCATCATCAACGGCACACTTTTCGTCCTGGTCGGAGTGGAACTCCAGTACGCGCTCCGCCACTTGAACGGGTCCGACCTCCAGGACGCCCTGATCGCGATCGGAGTGGTCAGCGTGGTGCTGGTCGTGGTCCGGTTCGCGTTCCTGTTCTCCTCCGCCTACCTGATCCGCGCCATCGACCGGCGTCCTCAGCAGCGGGAACTGAGAATCAGTCACCGGGCACGTGTCGTCAGCGGCCTTGCGGGCTTCCGTGGCGCGGTGTCGCTCGCCGTGGCGCTCTCGGTGCCGGAGACCCTCGACTCCGGCGCCCCCTTCCCCGACCGTGCCTTCATCGTCTTCGTGACGTCCGGCGTCATCGTGGTGACTCTCGTGGTGCAGGGGCTACTGCTGCCGGGCGTGGTGCGCTGGGCCCGGCTGCCGCGCGACACGTCTGTCGACGAGGAAGAGGTCCTCGCCGACACCATGGCCAGCGAGGAAGCAGTCCAGGCACTACCGCGACTCGCCGAGGAACTGGGCACCACCCCGAAGGTCACGGAGTGGCTGCGCCAGGAGTACGAGGCCCACCTGGCAACCGTACGGGCCAGGGGCGCGGGTTCCGACGGCGATCCCGCCCTGCTCCACAACCGTCACTACACCGAGCTGCGCCTGGCCCTCATCGCCCACAAACGCGCAACCGTCGTCCGCCTGCGCGACGAACGGCAGATCGACGACACCGTGCTGCGCCGACTCCAGGCCGCCTTGGACAACGAAGAGGTGCGGCTGGCCGGACGCGAACAGGCGGAGTGAGCCAAGCCAGACACCCCGCGGCCTGGACCCAAGCCTCACGAGCTCCACAAGAAGGGACCCCTCGTCATGTCCTCCGGTCTCATCGACGTCCACGCCCACCTGCTGCCCGACTTCTACGTCCAGCAGGCGACGGCGGCGGGCCACGCCCACCCCGACGGCATGGGCGGCTGGCCCAAGTGGTCCGTGCAGACGCACCTGGACCTGATGGACCGGAACGGCATCGACACCGCGATGCTGTCCATGTCATCCCCCGGCGTGCACTTCGGCGACGACAAGGCGGCCCGCCTCCTCGCCCGGCGCGTCAACGAGTACACCGCCGAGCTGACCCGCGACCACCCCGGCCGCTTCGGCAACTTCGTGTCGCTTCCCCTACCCGACGTGGACGGCTCGTTGGAGGAGATGGCATTCGCCTTCGACGAACTCGACGCCGACGGGGTGGCCTTGCTGACGCATACGCACGGTGTGTACCTGGGCGACCAGCGCCTCGACCCGGTCTTCGCGGAACTCGACCGCCGCCGGGCTGTGGTTTTCCTGCACCCGACCTCACCGGTGTGCTGGGAACAGTCCGCACTCGGCAGACCACGGCCGATGGTCGAGTACATCTTCGACACGGCCCGTACTGTCACGGACCTGGTGATGGCGGGCGTCCTGACGCGCCATCCGAACATGCAGGTGATCGTTCCGCACGGCGGTGGCGCGGTTCCCGTCCTGGCTGACCGTATCAACGAGTTCATGAGGCTGTTCCTGCCTTCGGAGGAGTCACCCTCCCTCGATGCCGTCCAGCAACTACAGGGCCTGTACTACGACATGGCGGGCACAGCCTTTCCACGCCAGGTCCCCGCACTGCTCGAACTCGTCGGTCCGGACCGCGTGCTGTTCGGCAGCGACTACTGCTGGACGCCTCCCCCGCTGGCCGATGCCCACATCGCGGCGATCGACGCCGCCGAGTCACCGGTTGAGGGGTCCACATGGCGTTCCCTCACAACGGCCAACGCGAAACGCCTGTTCCCGGGGACAGGTCGGTGAAAGCCTCAGATGGCGCCGTCCAGCCTCTCCGGCGCCCTCTCGATGCCGGCAGCCAGGGAACACAGGGCCCTGTAGGTCTGGCTGCCGGGTTCGGCGGTCCACACCACGAGCTGCTGCTCGGGATCCTCCGCGCAAATGAAGGTGGACCGTTGAAATGTCAGGTCGCCGACCGCGGGATGCCGGAGCAGCCTGGTGCCGCCGGCCCGCACGGCGACATCGTGCGAGGTCCACCACAGCCGGAACTGCGGATCGAGCGCGGAAAGTTCTTCGACAAGCACGGTCAGTCGAGGATCGTGAGGGTTCCGCCTGCTGTCAATGCGCAGGTGGGACACGGCCAGTCGCGCCATGTGCTCCCAGTCCCTGTACAACACCCGGATGACGGGTTCGGTGAACAGCAGGCGCACGTAGTTGCGCTGTTCCTCGGGGATACGCCCGAAGTCCGTCACCAGAGCGGCGGCCATGGCGTTCCACGCCAGAAGGTCCGTGTTGCGCCCGATGACGAACCCCGCTGTCAGGGTGAGGTCGTCCAGCAGGTACCGCAACTGCGGGCCGACTTCCTGCCGAGCGCCCTTGTTCGCCGGGGGCAAGGCGGGCTTTCCTGCGAGGGTCAGAATGTACTCGCGCTGATCGCCGTCGAGGCGGAGCACCTGCGCGAGAGCGTCGAGGACGGCCGCGGACGCCTGAACGCGACCCTGTTCGAGCCGGATGTAGTAGTCGGTGCTGATCGTGGCCAGCCGAGCGACTTCCTCACGACGCAGACCGGGAACACGCCGCTGCTCACCGCTGTCGGGCAGCCCGACCCCGCCGGGGCTCAGCTGTGCACGGCGCGCCTTGAGGAAGGCTCCCAGTTCGTCCAGCCTCGGCTCGCGTTGCACATCCACAGCTTCGCACGTTGCCGTGATCCCGAACATCAAACCAAGCGGCTGCTGACGTCATCGCCTAGAGGTTGCTGTCGATAGGTCGAGGGTCGGCTGCAGGCTCGATCTCATATCGAGCACCATGAACGACACCGGATGGAGAGAAGATGCATACCCGAACACTTGGGCAGGACCTGCGGGTCTCCGCCATCGGTCTCGGCGCCATGGGAATGTCCCAGAGTTACGGCCCGAACCCCGGTGATCGAAACGCCATGGTCGCCGTGCTCCGCGGGGCCGTGGACCGCGGAGTCACGTTTTTCGACACCGCGGAGGTGTACGGCCCCTACGTCAATGAGGAACTCGTCGGAGAGGCCCTCGCTCCGGTCCGTGACCACGTGGTGATCGCCACGAAGTTCGGCTTCCGGATCGAGAACGGGACGTCAGTCGGACTCAACAGCCGGCCCGAGCAGATCCGTGCCGTCGCGACGGCCTCCCTCGAACGACTCGGGGTGGAGACGATCGACCTGTTCTACCAGCACCGTGTTGATCCACAGGTGCCGATCGAAGAGGTCGCCGGCACGGTGGCCGAGCTCGTGCAGGAGGGCAAGGTCCGCTGCTTCGGGCTCTCGGAGGCCAGTGCGGAGACCATCCGTCGTGCTCACTCGGTCCACCCGGTCACGGCAGTGCAGAGCGAGTACTCGCTGTGGACCCGGGATCCCGAGTCACAGACCCTGCCGACGTGCGCGGCGCTCGGCATCGGATTCGTTCCCTTCAGCCCGCTCGGCAAGGGGTTCCTGACCGGGTCGGTGGACGCCTCGACGTCGTTCGCGGCCGACGACGTCCGAACGACCATTCCACGGTTCACGGCCGAGAATCGAGCGGCCAACCAAGCTCTCATCGATCACATTGCATCGCTCGCGCAGGCCAAGGACGCCACACCGGGGCAGGTCGCGCTCGCCTGGCTGCTTGCAGAGCATCCGTGGATCGTCCCGATTCCCGGAACGCGGCGCATCGCGCGCATCGAGGAGAACATCGGCGCCACTCAACTACCGCTCTCCGCCGACGAACTGTCGGGCCTCAACGAACTAGCCGACCGGGTCGGGGTACATGGGGACCGCTACAACGAGCACCACATGTCGCTGGTCGACAAGTAGCCGGACGAACGAGAACAGTCTGTCGGCATGCTCGGGCCCGGTGACCACCGGACGCCCCCCATCGGAGGTATGACCTGTGCCCGGACCGGATCTACCGCCGGCCATACGGGACGAACAAGCGCAGCCGACTGCGACCGTTACGCACTACGTACCCCGGCCGGGGTGTGCTGGGCACCATTCAAGCCGACCAGGACACGGCGGGCGCCCCTCCCGGGATCCCGGGAGGGGCGCCGTTTCACCGCAAGGACACCGGCATGCTCTCGATGCCCCACATGAAGTTCGAGCGCATGCGCTCGATGGGGCCGGCGAGTTCCAGGTCGGTGACCTTCTCGGCCAGGACCTGGAGAAGCACCTTCAGTTCGGCGCGGGCCAGCGGGGCGCCGAGGCAGAAGTGCGGGCCGATGCCGAAGGTCAGGTGGCGGTTCGGGGTGCGGGCGAGGTCGAAGCGGTCTGGGTCGGGGAAGACCGTCTCATCGCGGTTGACGGACGAGTTCCAGATGGCGACGGACTCTCCCGCACGGACCATTTGGCCGCCGACCTCGACGTCCTTCGTGGCGACGCGGACGACGTGCAGGGCCGGGGCGGTGTAGCGCAGGACTTCGTCGACAGCCGTGTCGAGGGAGATCGAGCCCTCCTGCAGCCTCTGCCACTGATCGGGATTCTCGATGAGGGCCAGGAGGCCCGCGGCCGAGGCGTGGCGGGTGGTCTCATTGGCTCCGGTGAGCAGGCCGTCGCAGTTGAGGAGGACCTCCTCGTCGGTGAGCGGGCGCCCGCCGAGGTCGCCCTGGATGAGGGCGCTGACCACGTCGCTGCCGGGGGCGCGGCGGCGTTCCTCCACCAGCTCGGTGTAGTAGAGGAAGATCTCCGAGTGGGCCTCCGTCTTCTCCAGCTCGCTCATCGGGCACTTCACGTCGCCGCCCACCGAAGCGCCGAATGCCTTGCTGGTGAGGTCGATCATCATGGCGCGCTCGGCCTGCGGCACGTTCATGATGTCGCAGATGATCGCAGCCGGCAGCACAGCGGCGACCTCGCTGACGAAGTCCACGACGTCCTTGCTCAGCGCCTGGTCGATGAGTGGTTCGATGACCTGCCGCATGGCCCGCTCCAGGCCGGAGACGACTCTGGGCAGGAACGCCGAGTTCATCAGCTGGCGCAGCCGCGGGTGGGTCGGCGGGTCCGTGACGATGAGCTGCTTGCCGGCGGCGGCCTGCACCGCCGCCGGGTCGGAGTCGATGCGCATGCCCAGCTCGGAGGTGAAGGCGTCGGTGTTGCGGTACACCTCCAGCGCGGGCCGATAGGACATGACGGCCCAGAAGCCGGGGCCCGGCGGGTGGTTGTTCCAGAAGACGGGCTGCGTGGCGCGCAGCCGGGCCCACAGCGTCACCGGATCCCCGTTCTCGTACAGGGCCGGGTCCGCCACGTCGACGGTGGTCAGGTCGAGCGTGTCCGGCACCTCATCCCGCCTTTCTTACGGCGAAGACCTCGTAGATCTCGGTGCCGGCAAGCAGCGCGTCCTGCTCGACAGCCACGTCGAAGCCATTTCCGTCCAGCAGCGAGGTGAACGCCTTGAGGGCGTCGCCGAGGTCGTGGACCTCGGCGACGACCTGCCGGACCTTCGGCCAGTCGGCCTCGTCCAGTCCGCGCAGCACCTCCAGTTCGCTCTTCTCCACGTCCACTTTCAGCAGGTCGATCGAGGTCACCGAGCGCTCCGCGATCACCTCCGACAGGGTGCGCACCGGGCACTCGATCTCCGTCACCTCGTGCCGGCCCGCCAGCATGTCCTCCACGTCCTCCTCGTCGAAGCCGCTGCGCAGCAGGAAGGACCTGGTCAGGGCAGCTTCGGAGGCCGCGTCGGCGTGGAAGCCGGACATGACGGTCGAGTCGGGGTAGTACGTCAGCCGACCCGTGCCGGAGTAGTCGGACAACGCACACCGCGTCTCGGTCCCCCGGATGCCGTGCGCGTGGAGGTTGGCGCTCAGCGCGGCGTACGGGACCGGCGCCGGCTCGAAGCAGTGGAAGGTGAGGTCGGGGCACTCGGTGTGGAAGAACAGCGCCGACATCCCGATGTTGGCGCCGACATCGAACACCGTGCCCCCGGGCGACAGGGTGATGCCGTGCTGCATGTAGCAGCGGTCGGCGAAGATGTCCCGGTAGAGCAAAGCCGTTTCCCCCGTGCTGATGTGAGAGACCGTCAGCCCGTTCGGCAGGTTCATCTGCTGCACGCGCTATGCCGCCGATCCGTCCTCAAGAGCCTGACGCAGGCTCAGCGGGCGCATGTCGGTCCAGTGTTCGTCGACGTAGGAGACGCACTCCTCCTCGGTGCCACTGAAGCCGGCGGGGCGCCAGCCGCCGGGGGTGGGCAACTCGGCCGGGAACAGGCCGTACTGCTCCTCGGAGTTGATCAGGACGGTCCAGCGCTCGGGGCCGTTGTCGCTCATGTGCAGCTCCTTCGGTGTGGTGGCGGATGGGGGGGTTGGGCTAGCCGGCCGTTTCGGCCAGGGCCAGGGTCAGCTCTCTGACAGTCGGGTTGCGGTAGAGGACACGGACGGGAGCTTCCGTAATGCCCTGCTCACGCAGACGCACCATGACGCGGATCGCAAGCAGGGAGTTCCCACCGGAGAGGAAGAAGTTGTCGTCCGCGGTGACCGGAGAGCCCAGCACGTCCTGCCAGGTGCGGGAGATGCGCGCCTCCAGATCCGGCGCAGCGTCCTGCGCGGCTTCTCGCAGGCGGGGCTGTGTCGCGGGCTCCGGCAGGCGGGCCGCGTCCAGCTTGCCGTTGCCGGTCACCGGTAGCTCCTCGATGCGGGTGATGGTGCTGGGCATCATGTAGCCGGGCAGGACCCGTTCCAGGTGTGCGCGCAGTGCATCCGGATCGGCCTGGGGGCCGACGACGTACACGTCCAGATGCGCGTCGGCCGAGGCACCGCGGTGGCGCAGTACCACGGCCGCCGCACGCACCTCGGCCGCCTCCAGCAGCCGGTTCCTGATCTCGTCCAGTTCGATCCGGTACCCGCGCACCTTCACCTGCCCATCGAGCCGCCCCAGGTGCTCCAACTGACCGTCGTGGCACAGCCGCCCCCGGTCTCCGCTGCGGTAGAGACGGGCCCCGGGGTGGCCGGCGAGGTGGTCCGGGCGGAACCGCTGCGCGGTCAGGCCCGGTCGGCCCAGGTAGCCGCGGGCGACTCCCGCGCCGCCGACATGGATCTCACCCGGCACCCCGGCCGGCAGCGGCCGCCCGTACGGATCCAGGACGTGGACCGTCCAGCCGGGCAGCGGCGTCCCGATGGAACGGCTGCCCGCCAGTGCGTCGCGACGGGTCAGGGTGGCCCAGGTGCAGTGCACAGTCGTCTCGGTGATGCCGTACATGTTGACCACTCGGCACCGGTCCTCCGGGTGCGCGTCGAACCACGGCAGCAGCAGACGCGAGTCCAGGGGCTCTCCGCCGAAGATCAGCAGCCGTACGGCGAGCGACGACGCCCCGGGGGCCTCAGTGGACAGCAACTGCACGAAGGCCGAAGGGGTTTGGTTGAGGACGGTCACACCCTCGGTGTGCAGCAGCTCCCGGAACTCCTCCGGCACGCGGGCGACATCCTCCGGCACGACGACCAGTCGGCCGCCGGTCGCCAGGCAGGCCCAGATCTCCCAGACCGAGAAGTCGAAGGCGAACGAGTGGAAGAAGGTCCACACATCGCTTCCGCCGAGCCCGAACTCATCCTGCGTCGCGGCCAGGAGGGCGGCGAAGTTGCGGTGCTCGACCACCACGCCCTTGGGGCGCCCCGTCGAACCGGAGGTGTAGATGGCGTAGGCGGGGTCGGAAGGGGCGGCGGGCTGTGCCTTTCCCCACCGGCGCACCTGCCCGTCGGCGGGGAGGGGCGGCGGGGCGAGGTGCGGCACGCCTGCGAAGGCCGGGCGCTGCTCGTGCGCGAGCACCAGAGTCAGTCCGGAATCCTCCGTCATGTAGCGCAGGCGGTCTTCCGGGTACGACAGGTCGATGGGCACGTAGGCCGCACCCGACATCAGTACGCCGAGCAGCGAGGCGATCAGCTCGGTGCCGCGGGGCAGGCTGACGCCGACCAGTTGGCCGGGGCCGGTGCCCCGGGCGCGCACACGCGTGGCGATCTCCTCGGCCCAGTCGAGAAGTTGTCGGTAGGTCAGCTCCACACCGTTTTCGGTGACGGCGACGGCATCCGGCTGCTCTTCGGCTCTCGCGGCCACCAAGTCGTGAATGGTGGCCTTCAGTTCCGGTGCCTGCGCGGCGACGGGCGTCGTCACCTCGTCCGTCGATCCGGCGACTCGGTCGCGGATCTCGGCCAGCAGCGCCCGTGCGGCCTCGGCGGCCACCAGGTCCGTCCGGAAGTCACAGCTGAGGAGGTAGGAGTCGTCGGAATCGCGGTCGAGGGAGAACGCCAGCGGCGCGGTCGTCGGTGCGGGCGGCCGCCAGAGCAGGCGCAAGCCCGCTGCCGCAAGGCGCTCCACCGTCGCGGCGGGAGTGGGCAGCCGTAGCCCCAGGCCCCCGGTCCGCTCCCCCGGGCCGGCCGACAGCGCTCCCCCGGTCCTGCGGGCCAGTGCCACCGACAGTGCGGTGACGACGGCGGCCTCGATGTCCTGGGCGTCCTCCGGCAGCCGGACGGTGAGCACCTCACGGGTGCCCGTTCCCGACAGCGTGCCCGCCGCCCAGTCCAGCGGCAGCGTGAATGCTTCCCCACCCGAAGACACGGGCGCCTGTGGCCATCCCTCCACCGAGCCGTCCCCGGCCAGCAGGCAGGCCACGTCAGTGAGCCCGGCCTCGTCCAGCGTGGCCGGGCGGGCGCTCACCACCAGGTCCTGCACCCGGTCGGCGTACGTCAGCAGCAGGACCCGGACAGGAGCGCCCTGCGCGGCGAACGGGCGGGACGCGGCGCGTCGGCGCAGGGCGTCGGCGCGTGGGTCGCCGGCTGCGTAGGGCAGCGCCTCCGTCCACAGCACCGGGCTGCCGAGCCGGGCCTGGACGTCGGCTGCGGCCAGCGGACGCCGGGCACGCAGGACGAGGGATGCGGGCCTGGTCACCGGCGCTCCGCTGCGTCCTGGGGTACGAGGAGTTCGGCCATGGCGCGCAGCACGGGGAGCGGGTCCTCGGCGAGGTACATGTGACCGCCGGGGAATTCGCGTGTGGTGCAGGCTGCCGTCGTCAGGCCCGCCCAGCCTCGGCAGTCCTCGGTGGTGACGATGTGGTCCTCGGCGCCCCGGAACACGGTGATCGCCACGGGGAGTGGCTCGGCGTCGGTGAGGCGGTAGGACTCGTGCAGGGTGACGTCGGCGCGCAGCACGGGGAGTACCACCTCGCGCAGGTCCGGGTCGGCGAGGGCGGGATGGACGTAGCCGGCGAGCTGTTCGACCTGGGCGACGAAGGCGTCGTCGTCCAGGCCGGCGGAGTCCCGGCCGAGGACGACGCCCGGCGCAGCGGAGCCGCTGACCATCAGGCGGGCCGGGGCCGGGAGGCCGCTTGCGTGGGCGTGGCGGGCCAGTTCCAGAGCGAGGATGGCGCCGAAGCTGTGGCCGAACAGGGCGTAGGGACCGCTCTTGGCGTGGTCGGCGACTGTCCGGGACAGGTCGTCGACCGCTTCGGCCAGGCTCGTGTACGGGTCCTCGTGGTAGCGCTCCTCGCGGCCCGCGGGCTGCAGCGGCTCGATACCGATGCCCGCGGGCGGCTCCGGCCAGCCCCGGTAGAAGGTGGCGCCCGCACCCGCGTAGGGCAGGCACAGGATCGGGATCGAGGTCATGGACACTCCACTGATCTGGGGAGCCGGCATGGGTCAGGAGGAGGCGAGGCGTTCGCGGATGGTGTCTTCGATGCAGGTCGCGAGGTCCCGCAGGACGGGGTTCTCGAAGACGGCGGTCATCGGAATGACCAGCTGGGCCTGGCGCTTGAGGCGGGCGACCACCCGGATGGCCAGCAGGGAGTGTCCGCCGGACTCGAAGAAGTGGTCCGTGGGGCGCAGTCCCTCGACTCCCAGGACCTCCTGGCAGATGCGGATCAGCAGTTCCTCGGTGGCGGTGAGCGGCGCGTCCTCCCGCGTGGGCTCGGCCGGTACCGACGGCTTCAGCTCGGTCAGCGCCACCCGGTCCAGCTTGCCCGCCGGGGTCAGCGGCATCTCGTCGAGCAGCGTGTACGTCGAGGGACGCATCCATTCCGGCAGGCGGGCCTCGGCGTGCTCACGCAGCTGCCGCACCGTCGTGCCCGGTGTGGTGCGCGCGTACGCGGCGAGAAGGGCATCGCCGTCCTGTTCCCTGCGTACGACGGCACAGTCGAGGATGTCGGGGAACTCGGCAAGGACCGACTCGACCTCACCCAGCTCGATGCGGTAGCCGCGGACCTTGACCTGGTCGTCTCCACGGCCGAGGTACTCCAGCCGTCCGTCGGCGGTCCAGCGTGCCCGGTCGCCGGTGCGGTACATGCGGGAGCCGTCCGCCGCCCACGGGTCCGGCAGAAAACGGGAGGCCGTGAGTCCCGGTCGGCCCAGGTAGCCACGGGCCGCCGAAGGGCCGCAGACGTACAGTTCGCCGGGGGTACCCACCGCGACGGGCCACAGCCCGCCGTCCAGGATGCGCACGCACTGGCCGGGCAGCGCCTCGCCGAGATGCGGCTGAACGGTGCCTGCCACGTGGGCCCAGGTGGTGTCGACGGTCGACTCGGTGATGCCGTACACGTTCACCGCGCCCAGGACGCCCCGCTCGCTCAGTTCGGCCAGCCGCTGCCACAACGAGGCGGGGATGGGCTCGCCGCCGATCCACAGCCGCAGTCCGCTGCCCGGTGCCTGCGTCTCGGCAAGGGGGCCGAGGAGGTGGTCGGCGTGCGACGGGGTCAGGTCGAGGTCGGTCAGGCGCTGCTGTGCCACAGCCTCGGCGAGGCGCTCCGGGGAGCGGCGCAGGTCCTCGTCGACGACGACCACGGTGTCCCCACGGCACACCCGTATCCACTGTTGGACGGAGGCGTCGAAGGACGGGCTGGCGTTCCATCCGACGCGTCCGGTCTGCGCGCGGATCACCCCGGCCTGTTCGAGCCCGGCGAGCAGGCCGGCCAACGAGCGGTGGCCGACCTGGACTCCCTTGGGGCGTCCGGTGGAACCGGAGGTGTAGATGACGTACGCGGCTCGGTCGGGGTGCCCCGGAGGCACGGGCAGCGGGGTGTCGGTGGCGGGTGCGGTCCGGTCAAGCCGGAGGACGGTGCGCGCGCTTGACAGGCCATCATGCGTCGCGCCCGCGGTGAGTACCAACCTCACCCCGCTGTCCTGGATCAGGTAAGCGAGGCGTTCGGCCGGGTATCCGGGGTCCAGGGGAAGGTAGGCGGCGCCGGCGCGCAGTACGCCGAGGATCGCGGCGAGGAGGTCGGCCGAGCGCGGCAGGCACAAGCCCACCACCGTGTCGCGTGCGGCGGCGACGAGGCGGGCGATGTCGTCGGCGCGGGCGTCGAGTTCGGCGAAGGTCAGTGTGGTGTCGCCGTCGATGACTGCTGTCGCGTCCGGCGTCGCGTCCACGGCGGCCCGGAAGCGCTCCAGCACGGGGATCGGTTCGGCGGCCGGGGTCGCGCCGGTGCCGAGGGCGAGTGTGCGGCCCTCTTCCTCTGCGTCCAGGACGGGGAGTACGGCCAGCGGGGTGTCCGGGCATTCGGTGACCGTGTGCAGCAGGAACGCGAACCGGTCGGCGAGCGCCTCGATGGTGTGCTGCTCGAACAGGTCGCTGGCGTAGTAGAAGTCGAAGCGCAGCGCACCCGACGGCTGCACGAAGTAGTCCACCGCGAGGTCGTAGCGGGTGATGTCGGGCTGGACGTCGAGGGCCTCCGCGCGGACGCCGTCGATGTCGAGCCGCGGCTGCTTCTCCATGTTGAAGGCGATCTGGACCAGCGGGTTGTGGGCGAGGGTGCGCTCGGGAGCGATCTCCTCGACCAGCCGGTCGAAGGACAGCGCCTGGTGGTCGTAGGCGTCGAGCGAGGACTCGCGGGTGGCCGCGACCAGTTCGCGGAAGGTGTCGGTGAGGTCGACGCGGGCGCGCAGGGGCAGCAGGTTCATGAAGAACCCGACCAGCTCCTCCGTCTCGGAGGTCTCCCGGTTCGCGGCGGGCATGCCGACGACGAAGTCGTCGTGGCCGGACCAGCGGGCGATGAGCAGCTGGAACGCGGCGAGCAGGACCATGTGGGTAGAGGCGCCGGAGGCCTTGGCCAGGGCGCCGAAGGCGGTCGCGGACTCGGCCGGGACCTCGTACGACAGGCAGCGCCCGGCAAAGGACTGGACGGCGGGCCGGGGACGGTCCAGGGGCAGGGTGAGGAGGTCCGGACAGCCGTCCAGGTGGGCCCGCCAGAACTTCAGGTCCTCGGCGAACTCCCCGGCCGCGAGGCGTGCCCGCTCCCAGGAGGCGAAGTCGGCGAACTGGACGGGCAGCGGCGGGAAGTCGGGCGTGCGGCCCGCGCCGAGCGCCTCGTAGGCGGTGCTGAGTTCACGGAAGACGACGTCCATCGACCAGCCGTCGGTGGCGATGTGATGGATGACGAGCAGGAACACATGGTCCTCGACGCCGAGCCGGAACAGCCGGGCCCGCAGCACGGAGCCCTGTCCGAGGTCGAACGGCAGGTCCACGGCGGCGCGGATCTCGCGCTCCAGTGCCGCGTCGGCGGTCTCGTTGCCGCCGCGTTCGACGGGGGTGACCGTAAGGCCGAGGGAGAACGGCTCGTGCACCACCTGGTACGGCTCCCCGTCCTGGGAGGTGAACGTGGTGCGCAGCGTCTCGTGCCGGGCGACCACCGCGTCGAGGGCGCCTGCCAGCGCGTCGACGTCCAGGCGGCCTCTGAGCCGCAGCGCGTAGGGGTAGACGAACTCCAGACCGCGCCGGCCCATCTTGTCGGCGAACCACAGGCGCGTCTGGGAAAAGGAGGCAGGTGTCGGGCCGTCCCGGTGGACCCGGGTCAGGACGGCCGGCTGCGCACTCTGATCACTCACGAGGCGGTTCCTTGGTTGCTCGGTAGCGGACAGACCTGTCCGGTCTGGTGTCGTACAACCGCGGCGAAACCGCGCAGCGTCGGATTCTCGAAGAGGGCCCTGGGTCTCATCCGCACCCCGAGGCGCTCCCGGCAGCGGTTGAGGACGCGGCCGACGGCCAGGGAGTCGCCGCCGAGGTCGAAGAAGTCGTCGGCGAGGGAGACCATGTCCCGGCCCAGGACTTCGGCCCAGATCAGGGCGATGTCCTTCTCCACCGGCTTCTGCGGCTCCTCAGCCGCAAGGCCGGTGGTCTGCTCGGGCAGGGGCAGGGCCGTGTGGTCGACCTTGCCGTTGACTCCCACGGGGAGCGCGTCGAGCACGACCACGCAGGCCGGGAGCAGGTGGGCGGGCAGCAGCTCGGCCAGGCGTCCGCGCAGCGCCGGGCCGGACAGGGCCGCGCCGGGCGCCGCTGCCGCGTATCCGACCAGGGCGGGCCCGGCCGGGAGGTCGTCGTGCAGTACGACGGCGGCGGCCGCCACGTCCGGCAGGGTCGTCAACACGGCCTCGATCTCGCCGAGTTCGACCCGGTGGCCGCGGACCTTCACCTGGCGGTCGCGGCGGCGCACGAACTCCAGCCCGCCGTCGGGGAGTTGGCGGACCAGGTCGCCCGTGCGGTACATGCGGCCGCCGTCGCCGGACAACGGGTCCGGCAGAAACGCGGCCGCGGTGCGTCCGGGCAGCCCGCGGTAGCCGCGCCCGACGCCGGGGCCGCCGATGTACAGCTCACCGGTCTCGCCCGGGGGAACCGGCTGGAGCCTGGCGCCGAGGACGTGGCAGCGTACGCCGGGCAGCGGGCGGCCCAGGTGGGGCGCGTCGCCGTCGATCCGTGCGGCCGTGGAGTCGACGGTGCACTCGGTGGGGCCGTACACGTTCCAGGACCGCAGCCCCTGCGCGTCCCCGAGCCCGCACAATTCGGCCCACAGGGCGGGCGGGATCGGCTCGCCGCCGACCAGCAGTCTCAGGGGCAGACGGGCGTCCGCCAGGTGCGCCGTGAGCTGGGCGAGGTGGGAGGGGACGACATCGAGGTCGGTGACGGCGTGCCGGACGAGGTGGTCGACCAGGGCCGAGGGGTCGGTGCGGGTGTCCTCGTCCAGCAGGACGAGGGTGTCGCCTCTGCACAGTCGTATCCACTGCTGGACGGAGGCGTCGAAGGACGCGCTCGCGTTCCAGGCGACCCGGGACGGGCCGACGCCTTGCAGGATCGCGGTCTCCAGGCCGTGCAGCAGGTGGGCCGCGTTGCCGTGAGTGATCTCGACTGCCTTGGGGCGGCCGGTGGTTCCGGAGGTGTAGAGGACGTACGCCAGGTCGTCGGGACGTACGGTCCGCGCGGCGGGCGTGTCCGTGGGCGGGAGCGGGAGCGGGTGTGGTCCGATGCTCGGCACCGTCGCGGGTGGCTTGAGACCGGGGCCCGTGAGGAGCAGGCGGGCGCCGGAGTTGTCCAGCATGTAGCGCAAGCGGTCGGCGGGGTAGCGCGGGTCGAGGGGCAGGTAGGCGCAGCCCGCCTTGAGGACGGCGAGGAGGGCCACGACCAGGTCGGCGCCCCGTTCGAAGTGCAGAGCCACGACGGACTGCCGGGGTACACCCTCGTGCACGAGGAGCACGCCGAGGCGGTCGGACAGATCGTCCAGTTCGCGGTAGGACAGTTCGCCGGTGTCGGTGACGACCGCCGGACGGTCCGGGTGGGTGCGGGCCGCCTCGCTGATCCTCGTGTGGATGCCGTGGCTCATGAAGCGGCCATGGAGAATCGCGCAGGGGCCATGTCGAGGGCGGCCACGTCCTTGGCCAGCTGCTTGTTCAGCACGGCGAGCCGGGCCGTGTCCGGGCTCCGGCCGTCGCGTTCGCGCATCAGCTCCTGGGAGGTGCGCAGCAGCGGGACGAGCTGGTCGACGCCGAGGCCCTTGCCGTCCAGGTAGGGCAGCGACCAGAAGTCGAAGTCGTACAGCGGCAGCCACACGGACTCGGTCACGCGGTCGAACATGGTGTCGCACCAGGTGGCGGCCTCGACGGAGCTCATCGTGGCGTGCGACCAGTCGTAGGCGGCACCCTGGATGCCGTAGACCTCCTTGTTGCGGTACACGGGAGAACGCGGGTTGCCCCACCAGGGCTGGGCGCGCCAGAACGTCGGGCCGGTCTCGTTGACGAAGTCGATGGTGTTCTGCATGGTGCGCTCGTTCTCGCCGGGGAAGCCGACAATGATCGAGGCGAAGGTGGTGATGTCGCGTTCCTTCAGGCGTGCGATGCCGTTGCGGTACTGGGAGTCCTGCGCCAGCTTGTTCATGTTGGCGAGGATGTCGGCGTCGCCGGACTCGATGCCGAGGAAGACGCCGCGGCAGCCGCTCGCGGCCGCGAGGTCGAAGGTCTCCTCGTCGCGGGCGTTGGAACAGCGGAAGTAGGAATACCAGTTGAGGCCGAGGTCCTCCTCGATCATCATCCGGCACAGCTCTTTGAACCGTTTCGGCGGCACGTTGAAGGTGTCGTCGACGAACACGAGGTTGCGCACGCCGAGTTCGGCCATCGCCCGCAACTCCTTGCGGACGGTCTCCACCGACGCGGTCGTGAGCGCGCCCGCGCGGGTGGGGTAGTCGCAGAAGCTGCACTTGAACGCGCAGCTGCGGGCCGTGCGGGTCTGGGCGGTGACGCCGATCTGCTCGGGGGCGAAGCCGGCCCAGTCGATCGCGCAGGCGTCGAGGTCGTTCGCCTCGGGCTTGCGCACACCCGCGCTCCAGTCGTCCTCCGGGCAAGTGATCAGATTCGGCACAGCGTCCAGGGAGTCGCCGCGCACGACCGTCCGGCACAGTTCGGCCAGGGCGTGTTCACCCTGGGATTCGCGCACGTAGCTGTCGGCGCCCATGCCGTGGAAGAGGTCCTGGACCTCGTCGGTGATGCCGTCGAGACAGAGGTTGTCGATGAGCGGGCCGCCGATGACGATGTGGGAGGTCGGCGAGTGCCTGCGGACGAAGTCGACGACGGGGATGACGGAGAGGATGTTGACGTAGAAGGTGGTGGTGACGGCGACGACGGCCGGGCGCCCGGCGAGCAGTTCCGCGAGCCGGTCCTGTTCGGCGCCGAAGAGGGAGACGGCCTCGGTACGGATACCGTGCCGGCGCAGGAAGTTGGTCAGATAGAGGCTGGCGAGGTTGAAGACCTCACCCACGTGATAGCGGTCGTTGCGGCCGGTGGCCCTGTTGCGCAGGGTGTTGAGCGCCTCCATCCAAGGCATCGGACGGCCGTCGATCTCGAGGTGCTCCTTGCGGTAGATCTGCCACTCGGGCGAATCCTTTCCGCTCCGCTCGCACATCAGGCGGTAGTCCTGGAAGTCGCCCTCGTTGTAGCCGATGACGACGCAGTCGAGTTCCGGCATCTGGTGGATGCTCCAAGGGTTGTGGGAGAGGAACGTTGCGGGCCTTTCGGGGCTGTTCAGGCGACGGGGCAGGGCGCGGGCGGCACGGTCGGTGCGCACGCGTTGAGAGCGACGGGCTCCCCCATGGCGACGAGGATCTTGCGGTCGCCCTGGTAGGCATCGCGGCCGTGGGCGGAGAGGATGTTGTCGACCAGCATCAGATCGCCGACCTGCCACCGCTCACGGCGGGTGGCCGCCTCGTAGGCCGCGTTGAGGGTTCGGACGTCGTCCTCGTTCAGTTCGGTGCCGTCGCCGAAGGCGGTGTCGAAGGGCAGGGCGTCCGCGCCGTAGGTCACCTCCAGCACGTCCAGGACTTCCTCGTCCAGGGCCCAACGGCTCCAGAACGCGGCGTGGTTGAACCACGCCTCCTCCCCCGTCACAGGGTGGCGGACCAGGGCCGAGCGGCGCTGGACGGTGCGCAGAGAGGACTCGCCGACCCACTCGCAGCCGATGAGGTTGCGTTCGCAGTACTCCTCGACGTCCTCGGGGCGGTCGGTGGCGAAGGCCGTGCGCCAGGGCAGTCCGACATGCTTGTGGTAGTGCCGGGTCAGCAGCCAGCCATTGGTGCGGAAGCGCTCGACGAGCGGGGCGGGCAGGGCGGCGAGGACCTCACGCACGTCGGCGACGGTGGTGGCGCCGCCCTCGTCGGGTGCCTGGAGGCAGCAGAACAGCAGCAGGCCGGGGAAGTCCAGGGTGTAGCTGTTCTCGTTGTGCAGGTGGATGGCCTGCTGGCGGGGCAGGTCGGTGGAGGAGTACACGTCCTCGCCGTAGGAGCTGCGGGGCGTGGCCTTCTCCCGGTAGGCGGCCCGCTCCTCGACCAGCACGTCCCGCAGCTCGGCGAACTCCTCGGGCTTGCGGATGGGCAGGCCGCGGATCAGCAGCTGGCCGTGGCGCAGCAGTTCGGTGCGGATCGCCTCGCGGTGCTCGGACAGCCAGGTGTGCGCCGCATCGAGGCCGGACAGCGCGGGCGCGGCCAGGAGGGGCGGCTTGCCGGTCTCAAGGCTGATCGACAGGCTGGTGGGGGCAAGGGCGTCGGGCTTCATCAGAGGGATCACCGCTCCTTCAGGTGCTGACGCACCACCGCCGTGACGGTGGCCATGTGGTCGTGGAGGTAGAAGTGGCCGCCCGCAAGGACCCGGACCTCGTATGGGCCGGTGGCCAGCTCCCGCCAGCGTTCCAGCCGGTCGGTTGGTACGGCCGAGTCGTTGTCGCCGCCGAAGGCGATGACCGGGCAGTCCAGGCGCCGTTCCTCGTCCCCGTAGGTGTAGCTGTGGGTGACGGCCATATCGGTGCGGCAGGCATCGATGACGAGGTCCATCAGGTCGGGCTCCATGAGGATGTCCTCCGGCATCCCTCCTCGTTCCTTCAGCACGGCCAGCAGTTCGTCGTCGGTCAGGTCCGCGGGGGACGTCTCGGCTGAACGATGCACGTGGGCGGCCGCGGCGGCGGACGGGTAGAACGCGGCAGCGGGGCGGCCGGCGCGCTGCAGCCGCCAGCACACCTCGAAGCCGACCAGGGCGCCCAGGCTGTGGCCGAAGGCATGGACCGGGGTGTCCAGCCCGGCCAGCACCTCGGCCAACGGGTCAGCCAGGGCCGCGATGTCGGTCGCGGAGGGCTGTCCGTAGCGGGCGCCGCGTCCGGGGTACTGGGCGGCGACGACGCGGACGTCGCTGGGGATCCAGCGCGCCCAGTCGCCGTAGCTCTGCGCGGAGCCGCCGGAATGCGGGAGCAGGACGAGGGTGGCGGTGGGCGCGGAGATGCGCGGACGCATGTCCCACAGCCACTGCTGTTCCTGCCTGCTCTCCGCCGCCTCGCCGGGCGGCGCGCTCACGCATCGGCTCCGCGAGCGGCCTTCGTCTGTAGTCCGGCCGCTACTCGTATGAGCCCGGTCAGGTGCTCGGCGAGGGCCGCGAGGTCGCTGTGCCGGAAGACCGCGCGGACCGGTACGCGGATGCCGGTCTCCTCGGAGAGGCGGTTGGCGACCCGGGTGGCGGCGAGCGAAGTGCCGCCGCACTTGAAGAAGTTGGCCTCGCGGGCGAGCGGTCCCGAGCCGAGCAGCTCGCTCCAGACTGCGGCCACCAGCTCCTCCACCGGGCCCTGGGGCGGGGTTCCCGCGTCCGTGGTCTCCGGCTCACTCTGCGCGGCCGGGCGGCCCGCCGGGCCAGGTACGGCGGCCTGGGCGGTCAACTCGCTTACGGAGAGCGTGGGTTGCGCGGCCACGCGGTCGAGAAGCCGCAGATAGGCCCGGGCCAGCTCATCGATGGTGGCGCGGTCGAACAGGTCGGTGCGGAAGGCCAGATGAACGAGTACGTCGCTGTCGCCAGAGGTCAGATAGAGGGTCAGGTCCTCGTGCACGTCCAGGCCATCAGGCGGGAGGTGCTCGACGGTCACGCCGGGCAGGGCGAGCGGTGCGGTGAGTTCCTGGTGGGAGGCGACGGTGACCTGGACCAGAGGGTTGTGGCCGGCGGAGCGCGGGAGGTCCAGCTTCTCCAGCAGCAGCTCGAAGGGCAGGTCGCCGTACTTGTAGGCGTCGACCAGGCCGCGTCCGGTCCGGGACAGGAAGTCGGCGAAGGTCTCGTCGGGGGTGAGCCGGGCGCGGATCGGCAGGACGTTGACGAAGAAGCCGATCAGCGGCCCGGTCTCGGGCAGTGTGCGGTCGGCGGTGGTGATCCCGGCGACCACGTCGTTCTGCCCGGACCAGGCGGCGAGCAGTGCCTGAAAGGCGGCGAACTGCACGGCGAAGCGTGTCGTGCCCTGTGCGGTGGCCAAGGCCGCGACCGCGGTGGAGGTAGCAGCCGGTATCACGTGCTCGACGCGGTCGCCGGTGCTCGAACGCGACGGCGGGCGTGGCCGATCGGTGGGCAGGTCGAGCAGGGCGGGAACATCGGAGAGCCGCTCGCGCCAGTGGTCCAGGGCCGCCTTGTGCTCGGTCCCATCGTCGGCGAGGGCGCGCTGCCAGGCGGCGAAGTCCGGGTATTGGACGGCGAGTTCGTCGAGTCCTGCAACGTCGGTGAGGACGTCCGGGTCAGTGACCGAGGGTAGGCTCACGGCGGCGGCGTAGAGCGCGGCCAGTTCCTGGTGGAAGATTTCCATCGACCAGCCGTCGTTGGCTATGTGGTGGAAGACGGCGACCAGGATGTGCTCGTCCGGGGCCAGGCGGAAGAGGCGGGTCCGCAGCAGCGAGTCGCGTTCCAGGTCGAACGGCAGCCGAGTGAAGGTGCGTCGAGCCTCGGCCGGATCGGTGGTGTCTTCCGGAACGAGGGCGAAGGGAGCCTGGTCGGCGATGACCTGGCATAAATGCCCTTGTTGCATCGTGAAGTTGGTGCGCAGGACCTCGTGCCTGGCGACAACGGCGCCGAGCGCTGCCGCCAGCGCGTCCACGTCCAGGGGCCCGGTGAGCCGGTAGGCGTGCGGCGCGGTCAGTGCGCGGTCGCCGTCCCCGGCCACCTGGTGGGCGAGCCACATGCCCTGCTGGGCATGCGAGGCGCGCAGTGGCGCCGTCCGGTCCGCGCGTGGCACAGCGTTGCCGGGTGGCGCGTCTCTCATGCGGTCGAGCCACTCGTGAAGAAGATCGACCTTCGCTTCCGGTTGCTGGTCAGTCATGGTGAAGCTGTCCTCCCCCGTACTGCCGAACACCTTGTGGGTCAACGGAAGTGACACAAACTCAGATTGTGAGCGATGGGGCTCAGTATGATCAACGGGTCGCAGGAAGACCAGTCTTGAATGTCCTCCGCCTCGGGCCTAGCCTGCGTGAGCGACCCCCACCTTTCACGCTTTCGCAGGCGGCACGCCGGTTCTTCGTGTTTTCCGGCCAGTTCCTGACGCTCCTGTAGGCCGGTTCGGCTCTGAGCGCGCTCAACCTTTATTTCCGCACCATCGACGGGAAGAGGATCTGCATGAGCTCGTCCCAGCAACCGGTCGGCGAGTCGGACGCCCGCACGCGTCTGTTGCAGCGCTGGCTGGCCGACCGGCGCGGGCCGGGTGACGGTCTCGTCATCCCCGCGGTCGGCCGCCCCGGCCCGCTGCGCACGTCCTCCGGCCAGCGTCGGCTCTGGTTCCAGGACCAGACCGAAGAGGTCTCCGGCGACCGCAACATCCCATTCGCGTGGCGGCTGACCGGCGGCCTGGACGTCGCTGCTCTGTTCGGGGCGTTGGACCTGGTCGTGCGTCGCCACGAGGCGCTGCGCACCGCGTTCCAGGAAGACGGCTCGGAGCTGCTGCAGACGGTCCGCGAACCGTATGTGTTCGACCGTACGGTGGTCGACGCGTCCGGCGCGTCCGACGCGCAGATCGAGGCCGCGGCGTACGAGCCGTTCGACTGGACCGAGGGCCGGCTGCTGCGGGCCAGGCTGTTCCGGCTCACGCGCGAGGAGCACGTGCTGCTGCTCGTCGTACCGCACCTGGTGATGGACGACTGGTCCGCCGACGTCCTACTGGGCGACCTCACGGCCGGATACGCCGCGTTGCGCGCCGGGGACGAGCCCGAGCTGCCCGAACTGACCGTGCAGTACCCGGATTTCGCCGAGTGGCAGCGCACCCGGCTGGACGACGGCACCCTCCAGCCCAGCATCGACCACTGGCTGCGGGCCCTGGACGGCGCGCCCGCGGTGCTGGACCTGCCCACGGACCGCCCCCGCCCGGCGCAGAGCAGCCATCGGGCCGGCTGGACGCCCCTGCGGGTGGACACCGAGGCCGCGCAGGCCGTGGACCAACTGTGCGCGCGGGAGAAGGCCACGCCGTTCATGGCGCTGCTGGCCGCATACTGCGTCCTGCTCTCACGACGGTCCGGGCAGCAGGACCTCGTGGTCGGCAGCCCGGTGGCCGGTCGGTCGCTGTCCGAACTGGAGCCGCTCATCGGCTTCTTCGCGAACACCCTGCCCCTGCGACTCCGGGTGGATCCGCAGCGCTCCTTCGGCGAACTGCTGAGACAGTTGCGCGAGACCACGCTGTCCGCCATGGAGCACCAGGAGGTTCCCTTCGACCACCTGGTGCAGCTGCTCGCGCCGGAGCGCTCGACCGCAGCCAATCCGCTGGTGCAGGTGGCGTTCTCGCTCAACAGCTCCGCCGCGCCGGGCCGAGGGCTGCCCGGCCTCGCCATGGAACCGCACCAGGTGGCAGGCCGCTCCGGCCGCTACGACCTGGTGCTGGCCATGGCCCCGGAGGGCGACGGGCTGCACGGTGAACTCGTCTATGACGCCGACCTGTTCGACGCAGAGTCAGCGCGGCAGCTCGCCGCGGACTACCTGGCGACCCTGACCGCGCTCGTCGCCGAGCCGGACATCCCAATGATCCGCCTGGCCGGGGGCGCACCGGCCCAGGCGGTCCTCGACGGTCCCTCGGCCGCCTTCGACGCGGACCTCAACGTGGCCGAACGGGTGGCCGAATGCGCGCGCCGTACCCCGGACCGCCTCGCGGTGCGCGCCCACGACGGCGAGTACGACTTCGCCGAACTGGACCGGCGGGCGGACGCCCTCGCGGCGGCCCTGCGGGAGCACGGCGCGGGCCCCGAGCAGTCGGTCGGCGTCCATCTCGGACGCTCCCGCGACCTGGTGGCGGCGCTGCTCTCGGTGTGGAAGACGGGCGCGACCTTCGTACCGCTCGATCCGGCCCACCCCGAGGAGCGACTGGCCGGAATCGTCCGCGACGCCGGTGTGTCCGTGCTCATCGCCAACGCCGCCTCGCCCCTGGCGGACCTTCCGGTGGTCGACCCGGCGTCCACGAAGGGCGCCGACAGCGCGGGGACACAGCCGTCCCGGAGCCTGCCCGACGCGCTCGCGTACATCATCTACACGTCCGGCACGACCGGCGAGCCCAAGGGCGTCGGCATCACCTACCGCAATGTCGCCAACCTCGTCACCGCGCTGGCCGGGCTGACCCCGCCAGAGGGCGGGCTCGGCGGGAACGTGCTGGCCCCGGCATTCGACGGCTGGCTGTGGTCCACGCTGCTGCCGCTCGCGCATGGCCGGGGTGTCGTCCTCGCCGACCCGCTGGACGGGGTGGAGAGCGTCTTCGACGGCCAGGTCGACCTGGTCACCACGACGCCGTCGCTGCTGGCGGCACACCCGCGGCCCGCCCAGGGTGCCGGGCCGGGAACCGTGATCGTCGCCGGTGAGGCATGCCCGAAGGCCCTCGTCGACCGCTGGTCGGACGGCCGACGCTTCGTCAACGCCTACGGCCCCACCGAAACGACCATCTGCGCCACCTGGGCCGACTCCCTGGCCGGCGACGACCCGGCCACCATCGGGCGTCCGTTGCCCAACTACCGTATCCGGGTACTGGACCGCTACCTCCAGCCCGTTCCCGCGGGCACCCCGGGGGAACTGTTCATCGCGGGCGAGGGCGTCGGACGCGGCTACCGCAACCTGCCTGGGCAGACCGCGGCCCGCTTTCTTCCGGACCTGTACGGCGGTGGCCGGATGTACCGCACCGGCGACCTGGTGCGCGTCCGGCCCGACCGGACGGTGGAGTTCGTGGGCCGGGCCGATCAGCAGATCAAGGTTCGCGGGTTCCGCGTGGAGCCGGCCGGTATCGAGCGGCGGGCGGCGGCCGTGCCGGGCGTGCGCAGTGCGGCCGTGTTCACCGTGCCGGACCCGCTCGCGCCAACGCTCGGGCTGGCCGTCGTACCGGACGAGACGGCGGGTGAGGAGCTGCGGGACGAGGTGCGTACGGCGCTGAAGGCCGCGCTGCCCGAATTCATGGTGCCCTCGCATGTCATCAGCGTGGACCGGCTTCCGCTGACGCCGATCGGCAAGGTCGACGAGTCGGCGCTGGCCGACCTGGTCGAGGAGGCCGCGGAGGACGCCGAGGCCGCGTCCGGAGCTGTGCCCCTGACGCCCTCCGAGCGGCTGGTCGCGGACATCTGGAGTTCAGTGCTGGACCGCCCCGTGCGATCCGTGGACGACAACTTCTTCGAGCTGGGCGGGCATTCGCTGGTCGCCACGCAGATGGTGTCGATGCTGCGCAAGGAGACCGGTCTGCGGCTGCGGATGCGGCTGCTGTACGCCCAGCCGACACTGGGCGCGCTCGCCACGGAGCTGGACCGGCTCGCGGCGGAGGCATGAGCCGGTCGTTCGTAACCACAGGCCCCGGCCGGCGCAGGCCGGGGCCCGTCCGTGCGCATCGGGATCCGGGCCTCCACAAAGCGAGGAAGACATGCAGGAGTTCGCAAGCGCGGACGGGACCAGGCTCGCCTATCAAGTGCACGGTGACGGACCTCCCGTCCTCGTCGTGCCCGGAGGGCCGGGCCGTGCGGGCGACTACCTCACCGGCCTCGCCGGAGCCTTGGGGCAGCGGTCCGCAGTGATCCTGGACAACCGGGGCACCGGCGCCTCCCAGGAACCGGCCGACCCGGACTCGTACCGGTTCGAACACCTCGTCGACGACATCGAGGCGCTCCGCGCCCACCTGGGGCTGGAGCGGGTCGACCTGCTCGGCCACTCCTCCGCCGGGAACACCTCCCTGCTGTACACGCTGCGCCACCCGGAGCGGGTCTCGCGCCTGATCCTCATGTGCCCGAGCACCAGGGTCGTCGGCATCGGCGTCGAGGACTTCGAGGAAGCGCTGGCCCGGCGGGCCCACGAGGAGTGGTACAACAGCGCCCGCCGCGCCCTCGTGGCATGGACCGGCTCCACCACCGTCACCGACAGCGTGCCCCACCGGGAGGTGGCGGCACCCTTCTTCTACGGCCGCTGGGACGCGGCCGCCCAGGAGCACGCCCACGCGGAGGCGCACGAACTCTCCGAGCCCGCGGCGGCGGGCTTCTACGCCGACATCACGGTCGACCCGGACGGCATCAGGGCGGAAGCGGCGATGCTGACGACCCCGGTCCTGGTCGTGACGGGCGAGCTGGACCCGTTCCCCACCCCGGCCACCGGCGCGAAACTCGCCGCACTCTTCCCGCACGGCGAGTCCTTCGTCCAGCCGGGAGCGAGCCACTACCCGTGGCTGGACGACGAGGAGGTCCTCGCCGAGGCGGTGGCGGGATTCCTCGACCGGCCGCCTCACTGAGGTGCCCTACTGGTCGATTCCCTCGCCTGCCGCCATGGCCGCGCTGATAATCGCCTCCTCCACCTGGTGGGCGAAGCCTTCCAGCACCGGGTGGTCGAAGACGGTGCGCAGCGGCAGGCGGCAGCCGGTGGCGTCGGAGAGGCGAGAAAGGACCCGGGTCGCCAGCAGGGAGTGGCCGCCGATCCGGAAGAAGTCGTCGTCCGCGCCGACCCGGTCCAGGCCGAGCACCTCCTGCCAGACCTCGGCGACCAGTTCCTGGATCGGGCCGGTGGGCGGACGGTCGACGGTGGTGATGCGGAACTCGGGCCGGGGCAAGGCGGCGCGGTCGACCTTGCCATGGGCGGTAACCGGCAGCTCCGGCAGGACGGTGTAGGCCGCAGGCCGCATCCAGGCGGGCAGCGCGCGCTCGGCGTGGTCACGGACGGCGTCCGGCGCGATGCCGGGGCGGAGGCTGACGTAGGCGCACAGCGCGACCTCGCCGTCCGGTGCCGTGTGCGGCACCACCGCGGCCTCGCGTACGCCCGGGTGGCCGCCCAACACGGCCTCGATCTCGCCGGGTTCGATGCGATGGCCACGGATCTTCAGCTGTGCGTCGGTGCGGCCGAGGTACTCCAGGCGGCCGTCGGGACGCCATCGTGCGCGGTCGCCGGTGCGGTACATCCTGGTGCCGTCCGTGGCCCGGGGGTCGGGCAGGAAGCGGGTCGCGGTAAGGCCGGGGCGACCTAGGTAGCCGAGGGCGACGCCGGGTCCGGAGAGATACAACTCCCCCGGTGTGCCTACGGGGACGGGCCGGAGGCGGTCGTCCAGGACTCGTACCCGCATGCCGCGCAGCGGACCGCCGATGTGCACCGGCTGTCCCGCTTCCAGGCGGCCGCTGGTGGCGGCGATGGTGGACTCCGTGGGCCCGTAGAGGTTGTCCAGCGTGAACGGCAGGCCGGCGGGCACGTGAGCGAGGCTGTCGCCGCCGATCTGCACCGAGCGCAGGCCGGTGCCTCGGGCCGGTGGCTCGGCCGCCGCTGCCGCGAACAGCGGGGTCGTCAGGAACGCCACCGTGACGCCCGCTTCGTGAAGCCGCGTCCACAGGGCGGCCGGCTCAAGGCGGGCCTCGTCGGGCAGTACCGTCAGGGCCGCCCCGGCCGCCAGCGCGGGCAGCGTGTCCAGCAGTCCCGCGTCGAAGCTGGGGCTGGCGAGCTGGGAGAGGCGGTCGCCCGGGGTGAGGGCGTAGTGGTCGACGTACCAGGACACGAAGTTGCCGATGCCCTCGTGCGTCACCAGGACACCCTTCGGGTGTCCGGTGGAGCCGGAGGTGTAGATGAGGTAGGCGGGCTGTCCAGGTCGTACCGGCGGGGGGCCGCTGGATGCGTCGGCGGGGGCCGCGGTGTGTACGTTCAGCAGGTCGGCGTCACCGGAGAGTTCCGGGGCGTCGGAGTCCGTCAGTACCAGCGGGCAGCCCGAGTCCCGGAGCAGGTAGGTCAGGCGGTCGGCCGGGTAGGCCGGGTCCAGGGGGAGGTAGACGGCTCCGGCGCGCAGTACGCCGAGCAGGGCGGCGACCTGGGTCGTCGAGCGCGTCAGGCACACGCCGACCGGGGTAGCGGGGGCGAGGCCGCGGGCCGTGATCAGCCGGGCGATGCGGTCCGCTTCGGCGCCGAGTTGGGCGTACGACAGCCGGGTGGTGTCGTCGGCGACCGCCTCCTGGTGGGGCCGGTGGCGTCTCTGGCGCTCGAAGAGTTCGAGCATGGTCGATGTGGGGGCTGCCGTGCTGGTGGCGAAGGCCTCCAGTTCGTCGGCCTCCTCCGCGGTCACGGTGGCGAGGAGTGCCAGCGGCTCCCCAGGGCGCTGTGACACCTCGTCCAGCAGCGTCACGTAGCGGGAGGCGATGCGTTCGATCGTGTCGGCGTGGAACAGGTCGGCCGCGTAGTGGGCGTAGATCAGCAGAGCGCCGGTGCCGTCGTGACATGTGGCGAAGGAGAGGTCGAACTGGGTGCGGGTGGTGCCCTGGATCTCCACGCGCTCGCCCCACCCGGACGGGGCTCCGGGCACGGCCTCGGCCAGTGTGAACACCGTCTGGACGAACGGGCTGTGGCCGGTCTCGCGGGTCGGCGCCACAGCCTCGACGAGGCGCTCGAAGGACAGACCCTGGTGGTCGTAGGCGTCCAGCACGGTGTCGCGGGTGCGGGCGACCAGCTCGGCGAACGACTCCGACTCGTCGATGCGTCCGCGTACCGGGAGCAGGTTGGCGAAGAGGCCCACGATCGGCTCGGTTGCCGCGGAGCGGCGGTTGGCCGAGACCGAGCCGACGATCAGGTCGGGGCGGCCGGTCCAGCGGGCCAGGAGCAGGTGGAAGGCGGCGAGGAGGGCCTGGAAGGTGGAGGCCCCGCAGTCCTGGGCGACCTCTTCGAGCCGGGCCATGACCTCCGGCGGGACGTCGAAGCGGTGGCAGCCGACGGTGTGCGTGCGCTCGGCGAGCCTGGGCACGTCGACGGGCAGGTCGATCACCTGGGGCGCACCGGCGAGTTGCTCCCGCCAGTAGGCCACGTCGTCCGCGAACGCGCCACCTTCGAACTCCGAGCCCTCCCAGGCGGCGAAATCGGCGTACTGGTAGGTCAGTTCAGGCAGGTGTGCGGGAGTCTGCTTGACATGTGCCTCGTACAACTCGGCGAGTTCCCGGTGGAGCAGGTCCATTGACCAGCCGTCGGTGACAATGTGATGGATCACCAGGAGCAGCAGGTGGTCGCGCGGAGCCGCGGTGAACAGTCCGGCCCGCAGCAACGGGCCGCGCTCCAGGTCGAATTCGGCGGCGAAGAACTCCGCGAGTCGCGTCTCGGACGAGTCCTCGACATGGAGGTCCACAGGCCCCGCAGCATCGACGAGTTGGCACAGCTCACCCTCTGGGGTGAGGGCGAAGCGGGTGCGGAGTGCCTCGTGGCGCGCCACCACGTCGTCCAAGGCCGCACGCAATGCCGCGTTGTCGACGTTCTCGCGCAGGCGCAGCATCAGCGTGGAGTGGTACACGGTCGCACCGTCCGTGGCCTTCTGGGAGCGCAGTTGGTGGTCGAACCAGAGCCGTCGCTGGGCACTCGACGCAGGCAGAGGGCAGGAGCGGTCGGCATACGGCAGGGCAGCCCCACGGGGGCGGGTGCGCAGCCAGGCGGTGATGCCTTCGTACGTGTCGTCGAGCGACATGATGCCCTCCGGGTGCACAGCTCAAGTGGGGCCGGACAGACGGCGGTTGACCACAAGGGCCTGTCCTCGGGCTCCCACAGTCGATCAACCTCCGCCGACTGCGGCAAGGCCGCCTCGAAGTGACCTGCGCCACTGTGGCCGCTGTGGCTGGTGATCGCCGGTTGCCCCTGAGGTGCGGGGCTGTTGTGGATAGGGTCGGCTGCTGTGACCAACAGCAATGGCCGGGCCAAAAGCCCTCTGCCGCGTTCCTACTATGTCTGGCTCTCGGGGGCACTCGCCTCGATCCTCGGCGACGCGGTCCTGTACTTCGCCCTCGGCTGGGCGGCTGCCACCCATGGCGGCACGGTGGCGGGCCTGGTGCTCACCGCGATCAATCTGCCCCGGGTGCTGCTGCTGATCGTCGGGGGCACGGTGGGCGACCGGTTCGGCGCCCGACGCGTGATGATCGCCGGAGACGGTGTGATGCTGGTCGGCACCGTCGTCCTGGCGGTGGTCGCGCACGAGTCCGGACCCGCTGTATGGCTGTTGGTGGCGGCGGGGGTGCTGGTGGGCGTGAAGGACGCCTTCTATCTGCCGGCCTCCGGGTCGATGCCGCTGCGGCTGGTGGGCAAGGAGCCGCTGCCGCGTGCGCTGGCGATGCGTCAGGGCGGCGCCCAGCTGGTCACGTTCATCGCCGGTCCGCTCGGCGGGTTCCTGATGGCCGCGGGCGGGCTCACCGGGACCGCGCTGCTGAACGCGGCCACGTTCGTGGTGGTACTGGTCATCGTCATCGCCATCCGGCCGGTGCACGACATCCCTCCGGCCAAGGGCAGCGGCAGCTTCCTGCACGACGCGCTGGACGGGATCGCGGTCGGCTGGAAGGACCCGGTGCTGCGGGCCGCGCTGATCACCACCGGCGGGGTGGCCGGTTTCCTGCTGCCGGTGATTCCGCTACTGCTTCCGCTGCTCGCCCGGGATCAGGGCTGGAGCGCGGGGTGGACCGGCGTGGTCTTCGGGGTGCAGAGCTTGGGGCTGCTGGCCGTCACCCTGTTCGTGATGGTCCGGGGCGCCCTGCCGCGCCCCGGCCTCGCCGCCGCCACGGGTGTGCTGGTCGCGGCGGCGGGGACGGCGCTGTTCGCCGTCTCGGCCGCCGCGGCGATTCCCGCGGCCGTCCTGGTCGGCGCCGGGTCGGGCCTGTTCGCCTCGCACATCGGGCCCTTGGTGCTGATGAGCGCGCCGAACTCCCACCTGTCCCGGATGCAGGCCATGCTCACCCTCGTGCAGAGCGTGTCCCTGCTCGCCATGAACAACGTCATGGGCAACCTGGCCCGGCTCACCACCGCGACCACGGCCGTCCTGGCCTGCGCTGCGGCCATCACCGCGACCGGCGTGGCCGCCCTGTGCTCGCGTGCATTGCGTACGACGTCCACGGCGGCGCCGGGGCCGGAGCCGGTGGCACGGGAAGACATCGGGGCGGCGGAGGCGGTCTGAGGCGCCGGGAGCCGCCGAGTTGCACCTCAGCGCGCGGTGAACCCACCGTCCACCGGCACGACAGACCCCGTCACCTGCCGCGAGTCGTCACTGGCCAGCCACACCGCGGCGGACGCCACATCCGTGGCCTCCACCAGCCGGTTCATCGGCTGATCCGCGGAGAACGTGCGCTCATGATCTGCGGTCGGTACCTCGAGACAGCGGGCGATCTCGGCCAACATTCGCCCCTCCAGGGCGGGTTCGTCCCGCACGGAGCCCGGGCACAGCGCGTTGACCCGGACGCCGTGCGGAGCGTAGTCGAGCGCGGCCGCGCGGGTGAGGCCGATCAGCCCGTGCTTGGCGGCCACGTATGCCGCGAAGTAGCGGTACCCCACCATGCCCGCGGTCGACGAGACATTGATGACGCTGCCCGAGCGCTGCTCCACCATGGCGGGCAGCACCGCCCGCATTGCCCGCCAGGAGCCGGACAGGTCGATGTCCAGCATCAGGCTCCACTCGTCCTCGGCGATCTCATGCACCGGCTTGCCCGAAGGCGCCGCGATCCCGGCGTTGTTCACCAGGACGTCGATCCCGCCGAAGCGCTCCACCGCGTCGTCCGCGGCGGCCCGTAGATCGTCGCCGACCCGTACGTCACCCACGACCTCTAGCACCGACGCCCCGGCGGCACGGCATTCGTCGGCGGTCGCCTTGAGCTGGCTGGTGGTACCCAGCGGATACGGACAACCCGGAACATCCGCGCCGACGTCCAGCAGCACCAGATCCGCGCCCTCCTGTGCGAACGCGATCGCGGTGGCGCGGCCTATCCCCCGCGCCGTTCCCGTGATGAGTGCCGTCTTGCCTGCCAGTCGCATACACAGCCCCTTGAGAAGGTCGTGGAGGAAGATCGCCAGAATCCTAGGCCGCGTCATGGAAGCTTGGGTGGACTTCGGCGCGGTGAGCGGAGACGGACGACGCGACGGGCTGTTGGTGGCGCCATGCGCGCGGCATGGTTGGCTCGCCGCACCTCAAGGACGGACTCGCCCAGGAGGCATGGGTCGCCGTGGCACCGAAGGTCTGTTCTCGGAGACGGAGTTGGGCACTTGCTGGGACTGGATCTGGGAGAAACCTGGGACGTCAGCCCCCAAGGAGGCCAAGGAAGGCCCGCTGATCGACCGCATACGCAGTGACAGCTTCAGCGCCGGCGAACCCGAGCTGTCATCCGAGCCGGGCAGTTCGGCGGCGCCCAGAAGCCGTACGAGGTGGGCGGCGCGGGTGATGGCGCCGCCCACGGTCTCGCTGGAGCCGGAGTGCCGGAAGAGGCGGGCACGGCGATCGACGCCCAGCATCCACCACGTTCCCGGCCGTCCTCCGGGGATCTCCACGAGCAGCCCCTACCAGTGCCTCGCGACTGACCAGAACGCCGCAGTCGAAGCCCTCCGCGCAGTGAGAGGACGGCAGCGGTCTGCGGGTGAAGTCGCCGCAGGATGGCGCGACTTCGTCCCAACCCGACTGCGCTACGCCCGGGCCGGGTGCAGCGCGAGAACAACGGCTGCGTACGCCCAGGAGCGGTCCCAGACCGCGATGAATCGGTGTGCATGTGGCCGGCTCCCCCGCCATCGACCCGAAGCTGCGCACGGGAGACGCCGCCGCACATATCCGAGACAGTCTGGCCAGAACTGGGCGAGCCGTAGGTGTTGGCGAGGTCGACCGCCACTGCGAAGCGCCACTGTTCGTCGGTGATCTCCCCGGTGACGGCGGGGAGGCCGCGGGCCGGGGCGAGGGCCGCTGCCGCGAGGGCGCCGGCGGGCAGCCCGTGAGCCTGCTCAATCTCGTCGTCAGCGGGCCGTGCCGCAGGACGCCGGCGCACGCACCTCCATGGGCGGCGTGGATCCGCCACTGGCGACGTCGCCGGTCCCGTCGTACTTGAGCGCTGCGCGCACGGTCGTGTCCTTCGCTTCAGGGTGAGGGCCCGGTGTCGGACCCCCGGCCTTCGGTTCTCCCCAGGAGAACCCCGCGCGGGCACAGCGGTGGGAGTCACTGGTCTTCCAGGTACTCGCAGTACCTCGCAGGTCCTCGCGGACGGACCTACGGTGAAGGTCGAAGCACGACCGTCGCAGGTCGGGGCCGGACCGTCCTACCTGGACGCGATCAGACGGCGACGGAGCGATTTGAGGGATCTGGACGATGGCAGAGACAACAAAGGTGATCGCAGCCGTGGCGGTCAAGGAGGGCCGCGATGCCTGGCAGGGCGAGGGCTGCTGCGCAGCCGCCGACGCGGCGGTGAAGAGCGAGGCGGATGCATGCGGAGCCAGCCCGGATGCGACTGCCGCGCCTGACCTGCTCGCCGCACATCCGAAACGCGCGATGCTGGAGACATGACGGGCAAGCTGCTGTTACAGGCAGGGTTTGCCGGTGTCCGTTGTGCACGCCACCGTTCAGAACTGTCGTCGCGCGAACATGGTCAGCACCACGACGGTTTCAGCTGAGATTGGCACTCGCCAACGCCGGCGGTCGGGGCTTTCGCTGGTCCATCACGGCGTGGACGGTCGCGGTGAGGCGGGATGCGGCCGGGCGCGCGTCGGGGAGCCAGGCCAGCACCAGCTGGGTGGTGGGATATCCGTGG